>Ga0073906_1001048_pt1 | contig 45780 bp, 37 predicted proteins | sample Inofromicrocosms_FD_65485 | JGI IMG/M metagenome (GOLD analysis project Ga0073906, IMG submission 65485) | Mouse cecum microbial communities from Vienna, Austria - Inoculum for glucosamine and mucus D2O microcosms | ecosystem: Host-associated > Mammals > Digestive system > Large intestine >...
GTGTTGTTCAAAAAGGAGTGACGAACAACAATGCCGTAACCGACGTCGACGGACACTTCCGTCTACGCGTGCCTGCCGGCTCAACCCTTATCGTAAGCTACGTGGGCTATAAAAATGAAACGGTAAAAGCCACCGATGACCTTACCGTCTACCTCCAGCCTACCACCGAGATGCTCAACGAACTCGTGGCTATCGGCTATGGCTCCCAGAAACGCGCCAACCTCACAGGTGCAGTAGCTTCTGTCGATGTTGCCCGCACGATGGACAGCCGCCCCGTTCAGGACGTCACCCGCGCACTTCAGGGTGCAGTTCCCGGCCTGACCATCACATCATCCAACGGCGACTTCAATGAAAACGCATCCATACGCATACGCGGCGTCGGGACTCTTTCAAACAAACAGAACTCTTCACCTCTGATCGTAGTTGACGGAGTACCTGTCGAAGACCTTTCTTATCTCAATCCCGAGGACGTAGCTGAAATATCCGTGCTCAAAGACGCGTCATCTTCAGCCATCTACGGAACACGCGCCGCATTTGGTGTAATCCTCGTAACAACCAAAGAAGGCACGAACAAAGACCGCGTCCAACTCAGCTATACAAATAACTTCGCCTGGAACGAAGCCACCGTACTCCCTCGCTTCACATCAACAACCCAGGATCTTACAGCTGCATTCCAGACAATCGTCCGCAACGATGGCGGCACGGAAATGTTCGGCATGAACTACGTCGACATATATCCTTTTGCAATGGCTTGGGAACAGCAGCACGGAGGCAAACCATACGACAGTTATCGCGAACTGCATCCTTACCAGAATCCCGGCAATGTAGGTGACTACTATATCTACAAGAACAGCAAGGGAAAAGACCAGTGGATACGTTACGCAGAATGGGATGTCAACAAAACCCTCTTCCGCGCCGCTCCCGCTCAGAAGCACAACGTAAGCCTCGAAGGAACAGCAGGCAAGACAAGCTACCGACTCAGCTTCGGCTACGACAGCAAAGAAGGATTGCTTAAATTCGCTCCCGAGAAAATGCAGCGCTACATGGCCAATGCCAGCATCCAGACTCAGATATTTTCATTCCTGAAAGCCGGCGCACGAATCAATTTCTCAAACCGCGAATATGAAGCGCCCGACCTTTCACACGGCCGTAACACCTATCAGTATCTCTGGCGCTGGCCCTCTTTCTTTGAAGGATACGGATGGGTACCCGACGCAGACGGAAAACCCATGAACTTCTCCAACGCCGCCATAGGCCATCGCGTTAACGCACACAAGAACAAATACGTGACCCAGCAGACCAGACTCACTGCATGGATGCGTGCAGAAATCATCAAAGGCCTATCCCTGCAGGCCGACTTCACCTATGCCGTGCGCAACCGCAACTCCAACGCGGCCCGAGTTCCCGTGACAAACTGGAACACATGGACCACCGACGCCTTCACCCAATCATCGCTGACATCACAGGCAACATCATGGGCCGAACAAGTCAACTACAAGGACGACATGTGGACAATGAACGTTTTTGCCACCTACGACAAATCCTTCAACCAGGCCCACAACCTCAAAGTCATGCTCGGCGCTACGGCCGAACAGGAGAACTACAACTATTTCTCCGCACGCCGCACCGGACTGACCGACTATGACCTGGGCAACATCAACCTCGCTACAGGCACAACCTACGAAACCGTAGGCGATCGCTGGCATCGTGCAACAGCAGGTTTCTTCGGCCGAATCAACTACGACTACAAAGGCATCTACCTGTTCGAAGTGAACGGCCGTTACGACGGTTCAAGCCGCTTCCCCGCTGCCGACCAATGGGCATTCTTCCCCTCCGGCTCCATAGGCTACCGTTTCTCTGAAGAAGAATACTTCAAACCCGTCAAATCATGGTGGAGCAACGGTAAGATCCGTGCCTCCTACGGCGAAATCGGTAACGAAGCCGTCGGAAACAACATGTTCCTTTCCACTGCATCCGCAGTAACCGACAAAAACTATTGGCTCACAGGCAGCCAGCTTCTCCCGATGTACGACATGCCCACATTGGTTTCAAGCTCCCTCACATGGGAACGCATCCTCACTGCCGACGTCGGCATCGACCTGGGATTCTTCAACAATAGCCTGAACGTAGGTTTCGACTGGTACCAGCGCGATACAAAGAACATGCTCGCTCCCGCCCAGGAACTTCCATCAGTACTCGGAACAGGAGCACCTTACGGCAACAACGGAACCTTGCGTACACGCGGTTGGGAACTTAACATCGGCTGGAACCATAGCTTCGGCGACTGGGACGTATATGCAAGCGCCGCACTGTCCGACTCCAGAACTCAGATCAAAGAATGGAACAATCCTTCCAACCTTCTTTATTCCTACGACCCGACAGCAAGCAACTATTACGAAGGCCAGTACTTTGGCGACATCTGGGGTTTCGAAACCGAACGATACTTCACCGAAGACGACTTCATAGACGGTAAACTCAAACCGGGAATCGCCTCTCAGGCCGACCTTGAAATGGGAAGCTTCCACTATGGACCCGGCGACGTAAAATTCCGCGACCTCGACGGCAACGGTAATATCGACAATGGCAAAGGAACCGTCGACGACCATGGCGACCTCAAAGTAATAGGCAACGCACTGCCCCGCTATGAATACTCATTCCGTGTAGGCGGCGCTTGGAAAGGCTTCGATCTCGACATCTTCTTCCAAGGCGTAGGCAAACGCAACCTCTGGACAACAGGTTCTATGGTGATTCCGTATTCCCAGAACGGTGCCAACATCGGTCTGTTCGATCACCAGCTCAGCTACAACCAACAGGTAATCGACATCAACTACAACGTCAACGACCCGACTCAGGCCGCCACATACACCGCCACCGGCCAGTACCTCATCGACCAGAACAATATGTACCCGATGCTGTACACTTATGCCGACGGTGAAGGTACCATCCCGAACATCGGCCGCGGACGCTACAATTTCTATCCCCAGGACCGCTATCTGGTGAACATGGCATATCTGCGTCTGAAAAATATAACTTTCGGCTACACTCTGCCTTACGAAATCACCCGTCACGCACTTATCCAGAAAGCACGTATCTATTTCAGCGCCGATAACCTCTGCTTCCTCTACAACGGCGCCGGCAAGTATAAAATCGATCCCGAAATCTCACAAGGATATACAGGTGTAGCCGGTCAGAACACAGCCAACGCAGGCTGGGGCCGCACTACCCCGATGATGCGTACCTACTCTTTCGGTATCCAGGTAACATTCTAAACTAAATTCCGATATCACAATGAAAAATAAAATATTATTCGGAACTCTTGCATTGGCCGGCCTTTCGCTCGCTTCATGCAACGATTTCCTCAACGACAACCGCTACCCTCTGTCGGAGCTTACCGTCGATTCCGAATTCTGGAACAGCTCGGTCAAAGTCGAAGGACAGATCAACTACCTCTACGACAACTACCTTGGCTATGGTAACGGCTCAAACTACGGAAACTTCTTCTTCAAAACACTCAGCGACGACCAGCTTTCACAGGTCAACGGAACATTCCAGAACTGGTATCATACAAACGTACCGGCCTCGTCAAGCTACTGGGATGATCCTTACAAAGAAATCCGCCGCTGCAACCTGATAATAGAAGGCGTGACAAGATCGACACTCGAAGACGGTGTAAAAGCAAACTTCATAGCCCAGGCGCGCCTTAACCGAGCATACCAGTACTACCAGCTCGTACGTGCCTACGGCGATGTGCCTCTGGTTCTCACCGCACCCACCGACGCGTCGAGCATCGACAAAGAAATAGACCTGTATGCCCCGCGCACAGCCCGTAACACCGTTATGGACGAGGTTCTCAAAGACCTGAACTTCGCCAAAGACAATATCAGTGCAGGAAGCGGCAAAACCGTATTCAGCAAAGACATGGCAAATGCTATGAAAGCTGAAATATGCCTTTTCGAAGCCGCCTACAGCCGATATAATGCCAAGGACGAAGCCCGTGCCACCGCTTTCTACGGTTATGTCGTAGAAGCTTGTAACGCTGTAAAAGACAAATACACACTGTGCGAAGACTATCAGAGCCTTTACAACTCTACCCGCACTCCCTACACCGGCATCCCGGCTCTTGTCGACAACCCCGAAGTTATCTTCATGAAGCCATACGAAGAAGGTGTATTCATGCACTCGTTGCTTGACTGGTCATCATCTTCCACCCCTGTCGCCGGCATAACAAAAGACGCTTTCGACGCCTATCTTTTCCTTGACGGCAAACCGCTGGCTTCCACAACTCTCGACAAGAGCGATGTAGGCGAAGTGATCGGCGGCGAAATGAAAACAGACGAGAAAACAGGTAAAGAAAGCCTTGTTGGCGCTGTATATACAATTGCCAAACCGCTCTCCGTCCGCGATAAACGTCTTTCTGCCACAATCAACGAAGAAATATACTTCACAGGGCAGTCGCAGCAATACGACAACACCATGGCTATGACTTCAACCAGCGGATACGGCGTGAAGAAGTTCCGTAACGACCACATCGGCTACACCCCGACCACCACTGCAAACCGTGCATTCACATGCGCTCCCCTCTTCTGGCTTGCTGAAATATATCTGGCTTACGCCGAAGCAAAAGCAGAACTCGGAACTCTTACCGACGACGACATGATAGCTACAATCAACAAACTGTACGCACGTGCCGGACTGCCGGAACCGACCAAAGCCGAACTCGAAGCCATCAATGACCCTGCCATCAACATGAAAGACGCATCCGGCGCCAAGATCAGCAGCCTACTTTGGGAAATCCGCCGCTGCCGCCGCTGCGAACTGATTATGGACAATGACATCCGCTACTGGGACCTCGTACGCTGGAATGCGCTTGACCGCCTCGACCCGGCAAACAACCCAAATATATTCCTGGGTGCCAATGTAAGCGCTGCAGAAGACGCAAAAATCAACGTAAGCCAGATCGACATAAATAACGGCTACATTCAATTTGCAAAAGGTCAGACTCGTGCATTCACAGAACGTGAAAAGCTCTTCCCCATACCTCAGGGACAGATAAACCTCAACAAAAACCTGACCCAGAACCCCTTCTGGAAATAAACCGCCGACCGCATCCTATCTTCTCAAGACGCTGTGCTTTTTTGCACAGCGTCTTTTTTATCAAATATACGAATAAGTCGAGAGCAAAAGCAAATTTATTTGATTTTGCCGAGCGAAAGTATATAGGGCGTAAGCCAAATATACGGAATACACTCCCTTTTTTACCGATTTTTTACCAAACTTTATAGTCCGGCATATTGACACCGCCCCAAAATTTGTGTAATTTTGCACAAACAAAACAGCATTATATATCGATTATGAAAACGGTAGCACGCTTACTCGCAGAAAAACTCCTGAAAATCAGCGCGATCAAACTTCAACCCGCAAATCCTTTCGTATGGGCTTCGGGCTGGAATTCACCTATATATACCGACAACCGCAAGACGCTGTCTTATCCTGAAATACGCTCTTTCATCAAGATAGAACTTTCACGCCTGGTACTCGAAAGTTTTCCTGATGCCGATGTCATTGCCGGTGTTGCTACCGGTGCCATCGCCCAGGGAGCACTCGTTGCCGACGAACTCAATCTTCCCTATGTCTACGTCCGTTCTACACCGAAGGATCACGGCCTGGAGAACCTTATCGAAGGCAATCTCAAACCCGGACAGAAAGTAGTGGTAGTCGAAGACCTCGTGTCGACAGGCCGCAGCTCCCTCAAAGCAGTCGAAGCCGTGCGCGCTGCCGGATGTGAGGTTATAGGTATGGTAGCCCTGTTCAACTACGGTTTTCCTGTGGCAGAAGAAAACTTCGCCGACGCCGGCGTACGCCTTGTGTCGCTAAGCGACTACAACACAATGCTCGAGGTTGCACTCGCAACACAATACATTTCCGAAGACGAAGTCGACATTCTCCGCGAATGGCGAAACGATCCTTCTACATGGGTTCCGACAGATCCTCGCCGCCTTTGATTCCACACCGCAAAGCGGACTGAAACCGACTCTAAAACAAATACAATGGCTCAATATAGTTCCAAAACGGTGGTCATCGACCGTCCGGTAGACTCTCTTGTCGAAAAATTCAGCGACTTCACAGTACTCAGACGTACGCTCGACGAACTCCCCGCCGAAGAACGCGCGAAAGTAGGTGACGTCGATTTCACAGCCGACAGCATCAAGATAAATACCCCGCAGGTTGGTCAAATCACCCTGCGCGCGACCGAACGCAGTGCCGAAGGCGTAAAACTGCAGGCCGAAGGCGCTCCCGTAGCGATGGGGCTTATCATAGGTTTCAAAGCCATAGATGCCGGCCGCACCGAAGTATCCGGCACTATCGATGTGGAAATACCGGCAATGCTCCGTCCGCTTATAGGTCCGACCCTGCAAAAAGCCGCCGACCAGTTCGGAGGACTCTTTGCCCGTCTGGCCTGACCGCACTGCAGCATGAAAATGAAAATCTTTCCTCATCGGCATATTACGGATTTTGCCCGACGCCCAATGCGTCGGGCTTCGCGTTTTGCCGCGATTACGTTGCTTATTGCAGCCATGTCATCCGCACAGAGCTGCCATCACCTCGATGATGACCGTATACCCCCCGCAGCCGTAAACATATCGTTCCACACAATGGCCGAATGGAACACATACGGCGTCGGAGGAGCACTGCAGTGGAAAAGATTCATCATCGACGAGCGCATTCCGGCAAACTATCCTTACACCGCCCTAACCTACACCGGATTCGGAGGCGTACTGCTCGTTGCCGACGCATTTGGCACTCCTCTTGCCTACGACCTCGCATGCCCTTATGAATGCAAGCGTAGCGTACGCGTAAGCATCGATACCGAAACAATGCTGGCGGAATGCCCCGTTTGTCACAGCACATACGACGTGTTCAGCCTCTACGGCCACCCCGTTTCCGGTCCTTCAGCCGACAGGGGCTACGGTATGCGACGCTACTATGTAGGGCCGGGAAGAGCAGGAGAATACATGAACGTATCATTCTGACAGCACGCCGCCATGAAACGCTTCAGACATTACGCAGGCCTTTGGGGAATCCTTGCCTCCTCTTTCATAATCTTTACCGCAGTTTCAAGCTTCGACAGCATAAGCATAGGCAGACACGAACTGAAGTCGTCAGGACTCTCACAGGCAATTTTCGGGAAAGCGCAGACAGAAGATGTCCAATCAGCGCCGGTGTTCGAAAACGACACCGTATCCATTGTCCAAAGCTGCAATCCCGAACCCGTGCCGGTCGACACCGCGGCACAAACCATACTGATCATCGGCGATTCCATGCTCGAAGGCCTTGTTCCGCGACTGGCAGCATACTCCGACCACAACGGACATAAACTCTACGCTGCCATGTGGTACAGTTCTACTTCGGCCGTATGGGGACGCTCGCGCAAACTTCAGCGCTACATAGAACGCCTGCACCCGACCTTCATAATAGTCAGTCTTGGTGCCAACGAACTGTTCGTGACCGACATACGCCGCAAACGCGAGCGCTACGTCCGCAACATACTCGACCAGATCGGCGAAATACCTTACCTGTGGATAGGACCTCCGAACTGGAAAGCGGACACAGGCATCAACTCCCTTCTGCGCGACGCTACTGCCGACGGATGCTTCTTTCTCAGCGACGGAATGCAATTCCGACGTGCAAAGGACGGCGCACATCCCACCCGCGAATCGGCTGCCGAATGGGTCGACAGCATAATGCGCTGGATGCCGGAATCTGCAGCACATCCGATCCTGATGGACGCGCCCTCGGAAGCAAAAGGACGTCCTGTCAAGCTGTGGGTACATCAGCCTGACGAGAAAGACATTGACCCTGATTTAAAATAACACAGCACGTACTACGACCGACGACTATGGAATGCCTGTCCGACTTATGGCAAAACGTGGTGCGCCACCTCAGCTACTCTCCCTCAGAACCGATGCTCTTTTCAAGCGGCACATTCTGGGCGCTGTTCATTATTTTTCTTCCGCTGTACTCTCTGGTCAGAAACCGTCACCGGCAGATGACCCTTTTCGTGACAGCATTCAGCTTTTTTTTCTACTATAAATCAAGCGGTCTTTTCGTCGGACTGCTCGCAGTCACATCACTTGTCGACTGGACTCTCTCCCGAATTCTCGCACGCACAAAAAAACATGCTCTGAAAAAACTGTGTGTAGGCATATCTCTGGCTACATCGCTCGGCATCCTTGCTTACTTCAAATACGCCAACTTTTTCCTATGGAACATATCGGCCATGGTCAACGGCAACTTCCAGCCGCTTGACCTTGTGCTTCCGGTCGGAATATCATTCTACACCTTCCAGTCGGTCAGCTACATAGTGGACGTCTATAAAGGCCGCGTGGCACCGACAGCCACATGGCTCGAATACGCATTCTTCCTTTCTTTCTTCCCGGCTCTGGTTGCAGGCCCTATAGTCAGGGCCGATTATTTCCTGCCACAGATAAGAGAAAAACGGCACGTCACTTCCACCGAAACATACACCGGACTGTGGCTTATTATATTAGGTGTGATAAAAAAAGCAATAATAGCCGATTACATAGCGCAGTACAACGATCTTATCTTCGACACACCCGGAGGATATTCCGGTTTTGAAACCGCCATGGGAGTCATAGGCTACACCATGCAGATCTACTGCGATTTCTCAGGTTATTCCGACATGGCCATAGGCCTGGCGCTGATAATGGGATTCCGGCTCGCAAAAAACTTCGATTTTCCGTACAAATCGCTAAATGTCACCGAATTCTGGCGCAGATGGCACATATCGCTCTCAAGCTGGCTGCGCGACTATGTCTATATTCCCCTCGGCGGCAACCGTAAAGGCACCGCACGCACCTATCTGAATAACTTCATAACCATGCTCGTAGGCGGACTGTGGCACGGGGCGGCATGGAAATTCGTATTCTGGGGAGCAATGCACGGCGCCGGACTTGCCGCACACAAAGCATCACAGCCTTGGCTCAGACGCCTGCCCGATAATTTCGTTGTCCGCACCATGTCATGGCTGCTTACCATGCTCTTCGTCACTGCACTCTGGGTCTTTTTCCGAGCCGGTTCATGGAGCGATTCATGGACAATACTGCACACTGCCGTAACAGACTTCTCCTTTGCATACGCCCCCGCTTTCGCTTCAGCCCGCATGCTCTGGCTTATACTTATAGGCGTAATAACAATATCGCACGCCATGCCCGAAGGTTTCTGGAACAAAATAGGCGATGCATTCGTAAAAGCACCGTGGACTGTGAAACTTTTTGTATTTATAGCTGTGGTGCAGTGCGTGATCGAACTCCGCAGCGAAGACGTCGCCCCCTTCATCTACTTCCAGTTCTGAACAAGGCAATATCCGGGGGGCGGTTGCGTTATTCTTATAATGTATGTAACTTTGCAAGGAGAATGACTCCCTTACACTCTCATATCCGCCGACTCTCGGCCGTTATTGCAGCGGCCTGCGGCATCATGTCCACACTTTCCGCACAGGAAGGCGGATCGACTGCATATAACTTCCTTAACGTCACCTCATCATCAAAAGTTTACGGACTCGGCGGAGTGAACATATCGCTTGTCGACGACGACATAAACATCATTGACCAGAATCCTGCCCTACTTGGCTCCGAAATGAGCAACCAGATAGCTTTGAACTACATGCACTATATGGGAGGCTCGAACTTCGCCGGCATACGCTACGGCCATTCAGCCGGAGAACATGGGGCATGGGCGGCCTCCATACAGTACTTCGGCTACGGCTCGATGAAAGAAACCGGACCCGACGGCAGCATTCTCGGCAGTTTTTCGCCAAAGGACGTGGCTTTCGGAGCCAGCTACTCCCACGACATCACCGACCGTCTGCGTGGCGGCGGCACCCTTAAGATGCTCTACAGCGGATACGCCGAATACTCGGCTTTCGCATTAGCCACTGACCTCGGCATCAACTACTATGACCCGGATCACGACCTCTCGCTGTCGGTAGTAGTAGCCAACCTCGGCGGCCAGGTCAAACGATTCACCGAAACCTACGACCGCCTGCCCGTCGACGTACGCCTGGGCTGGTCGCAGTCATTCGGATCTTTCCCAGTCCGCTTCAGCGTGACCGCATGGAATCTGACCAAATGGCGCTTGCCGTATATGGACACCGGCGACGGAAGCGATTCTGCGGAACCGGTCATGAAAGACTCGTTCATGTCCAACCTTTTCCGCCATCTCGTTTTCGGCATAGACTTGATTTCAAGTCAGAATTTCTATATCGCACTTGGCTACAACTATAAAGCCCGAACCGACATGAGCACCTATTCACGCAGTTTCATATCAGGCTTCTCTATCGGAGGAGGACTGAAAGTAAAAAGCTTCGGTGTGAATCTGGCGCTTTCCCAACCCCACTCCGGAGCGCTTTCGCTTATGTTCAACCTTTCATGCAACCTCGACAATTTAATAAAATAGACATGTCAACTCCCAACAACAGAATCATAGTTGCCATCGACGGCTTTTCATCTTCCGGTAAAAGCACCATGGCCCGCAGACTTGCATCGAAAATAGGCTACCGATATATCGACTCAGGTGCAATGTACCGGGCTGTGACTCTCTACGGGCTTGATACCGGACTTATAAACGCCGACAACCTGATAGATACCGAAGCTCTTGTAGCCGCTCTGCCCTCGATCGTAATCGATTTCGCACCGCAACCCGACGGTTCACAGCACACTTTGCTAAACGGCCGCGACGTAGAGGAGGAGATACGCCGTCTGCGTGTGTCGAATGCCGTTTCACCTGTCGCCGCCATCCCGCAGGTACGCCATGCACTGGTGGCAATGCAGCAAGCTCTCGGACGTGAGCGTGGCATAGTCATGGACGGCCGCGACATAGGCACTACCGTCTTCCCCGATGCCGAACTGAAAATATTCGTCGACGCATCGGCTCAGACGCGCGCACGTCGCCGTTTCAAGGAAATGATTGAAAAAGGAGCGCAGGTATCCTACGAAGATATTCTTGCCAATGTAGTACACCGCGACCACATCGACCGCACACGCGAAGAAAGCCCTCTGCGACGTGCCGACGACGCCATAGCCATCGACAACTCGGAAATGACTATAGAAGAACAGGACGAATGGCTGATGGAACGTTTCCTTGAAGCGACATCCGGTTCAAAACATTAAAAACATTGTCTATTATTACAGCGTGGCTAAGATTGAAATCGACAAGAACTCCGGATTTTGTTTCGGTGTGACCACCGCCATACGCAAGGCCGAGGAAGAACTCGACCGTTCAGGCCGCTTGTACTGCCTCGGCGACATAGTGCACAACGCCGAAGAAGTCGAGCGCCTACGCGAAAAGGGTCTTATAACAATAACCCACGAACAGTTCCACGAACTACGCGACGTAAAAGTACTCCTGCGTGCCCACGGCGAGCCGCCGGAAACATACCGGATAGCCCGACGGAACAACATTGAAATCATAGATGCCACCTGTCCCGTAGTGCTGAAACTGCAACAACGGATAAAAGCGACATTCGACTCCACACGAAATAAATCCGACGCAGAACGTCCGCAGATTGTAATATACGGCAAACGCGGTCACGCCGAAGTCAACGGACTGGTAGGACAGACCGAAGATACTGCAATAGTGGTGGAAGGCCCCGACGGACTCGACAAAGTCGACTTCAGCCTTCCGGTAGCTCTATACTCCCAGACGACAAAACCGCTCGAAGGTTTCAAAGAAATAATAGAAGTGATTTCGGCTGCCAAGAAAGAAAATCCGGACTTCACATATTACGACACCATTTGCCGTTCAGTTGCAAACCGCGTACCCCATCTGCGCCGTTTCGCCGCCGACAAGGAAATAGTACTTTTCGTGGCCGGCGCAAAAAGCAGCAACGGACGGGTGCTTTTCAATGAATGCCGCAGCGTCAATCCCCGCACGCACCTGATTGCAAGTCCCGATGAAATAGATCCTGCATGGCTCGAAGGAGTCGACAATATCGGAATCTGTGGAGCCACCTCCACCCCCGGCTGGCTGATGGAACGCGTCAGCGAACGTGTCGACGCTCTTACATCAGGCCAAGAAAATACAAGCGCCAATGGATAATTTTATCGCAATCGACGTCGAAACGGCCAACAACCACCCGTCAAGCATCTGCGCCATAGGAGCTGTAAAAGTCGTAGGCGGACTGATCTCCGATTCGCGCTATTCACTGATAAATCCCGAGCCGGACTGGTACTCCCGCGCATGCACCGCCGTCCATGGTCTGAGCGATGCCGACACATGGAATGCCCCTGCATTCGGCACCGTATGGCAGCAATGGGAACCATGGTTCGGCGGCCTTCCTATGGTAGCCCATAACGCGGCCTTCGACCGGCGTTGCATCGACGCCGCATGCCGGGTTTACCAACTCGAGGCACCCGAACACTTTCTGTGTACGCTTTCAGCCGCACGCCGAACCATACCAAAAGGGATGTGTGCCTCCAAATCCTTGCCGGCTCTATGCGATTTCTTCGGAATACCGTTCCACGAACACCACAATGCACTTGCCGATGCTGAAGCTTGTGCCAAATTAGCCGTCATCCTGCTATGAAACGAATATTATATCACGCAATACTAACTGCCGGTATCCTTATATCCGGAGCATGTTCCGGCAACTCCGCATCCGCGGAGATCTCAGCCGAAATCAAAGAAGCACGGAACGCGGCAATACGCGATGCAGCGGAAGCAGCCGATACCCAAAAAGGCAGCATGGAACGCGAAAAAGCGGTTTTGGCTATACGCGCACGCGAAAGCGCCCTGCGCGACGCCGGATTCGAAGATGCAGCCGACGCTTATGCCGCTTGTGCCGAAGATGAGCTGAAACGGCTCCACATAATCTGAACAATCCTGAAGAGCAAGTATAAAAAATGTTCGCCGAAGTCATACTGCCACGCCCTGTAGAGGGGACATTCACATATCGCATACCTGACGCCATGCAATCCTCCTTGCGGCCTGGAATGCGGGTACTCGTGCAATTCGGCGCACGGCATTATTATACCGGACTGGTCGACAGCCTGACACCGGTGAAACCGGCCGACCGCCCGGATATAAAAGAAATCGAGGGAATACTTGACACAAGTCCGGTCGTACGCCATCCGCAAGTAAAATTCTGGAGATGGATGGCACAATATTATCTGTGTACCCTCGGCGATGTCTACAAAGCGGCATTGCCGTCGGGTCTGAACGTACAGAGTGAAACACTCGTCGAACTGAATCCAGAAGCCGCCCCGGAAGCATTGGCAAGCCTCGGAGAACGCGACAGGCAACTTGTTTCACTGCTTTCAGAGGAAGGAAAGACAAGCACAAAGGACATTGCAAAAAAGCTTAAAATAGAACGCGCCGAAGCCATCGTCAGCCGTCTGATAAAAGCGGGAGTAGTCATGATATCGGAAAAGATGGTCGAACGCTATCGTGCCGTACGCCGCAGCTATGTCCGCCCCACTCTTCCGCGTGCCGACAAAGGCGCACTGCTTGAAGCTTTCGGACGCCTGCGGAAAGGCTCCCGTCAGGAAGCGGCGTTCCTGAATCTCATAGCACTATCGGGTTTCAACAAACCGACGCAGGAACTCCGCGAAGTCGCACTCGAAGAACTGATGGAAAATGCCGGAGTAACCCGTGCCAATATAAAAGTACTTGCCGACAAAAGCCTTTGTGAAATCTACACCCGGGAAATTTCCCGCTTTTCCTATTCTGGAGCCGCCGGCGGCCGGCTACCCGTACTGTCGCCCGCACAGGACGAAGCTCTGAAACAGATCCACAGATCATTCTCCGATCATGCCGTCACACTGCTGCACGGCGTGACATCATCGGGCAAAACCGAGATATACATACACCTTATCGACTATGTGCTGCGGAAAGGCGACTCCGTCCTTTTTCTTGTCCCTGAAATAGCTCTCACCACACAGCTCACACGCCGGCTGCAAAGTGTCTTCGGCGACAAGGTGGTAATCTATCACTCCAAATTCTCCGACAACGAACGTGTAGATATCTGGCGCCGTCTGCTCGACAGCAGCGAGGCATCAGTAATAATAGGCGCACGCTCGGCTGTATTTCTTCCATTCTCCAAACTCGGGCTTGTCATAGTCGACGAAGAACACGAATCAAGCTACAAACAGGCCGATCCGGCGCCGCGCTACAACGGACGCGACGCAGCCACTATGCTCGCCGCAATGCACGGAGCGAAAACTCTATTCGGCAGCGCAACCCCGACCATAGAAACATATTACAAGGCAAGCACCGGAAAATTCGGACTTGTAAGCCTGACCGAACGCTTCGAAGGCGCGACACTGCCGGAGATAGAACTGATCGACATGGCCGCCGAGCGCCGTAACAGCCCCGATTCACGCCCCGACGGCATTATATCCATGCCCCTGCTGCGCCGTTGCCGTCAGGCTCTTGCCGACGACCGCCAGGTAGTGCTGTTCCACAACCGTCGCGGCTATTCGCCCATGGCACGGTGCCGTCTGTGCCAGTTTGTGCCAAAATGCGACCACTGCGACGTATCGCTCACCTATCACCGCCGGCCGGAAGCTCTCGTATGCCACTACTGCGGCTCGCAATATCCCGTGCCGCGCGTATGTCCTAACTGCCACGAACCCGCGATCGAGATCGTCGGTCACGGAACCGAACGCCTCGAAGAAGACATCAATGCCCATCTGTCCGACTACCGCGTGCTGCGCATGGACCTCGACACCACACGCAACAAGGACGGATATTCACGAATAATCGACGATTTTTCGGAACACAAAGCCGACGTCCTCGTCGGGACGCAGATGGTCACAAAAGGTCTTGACTTCGGCGCAGTAGAACTCGTCGGCATCCTTAACGCCGACAGCATAATCAACTACCCTGATTTCCGCTCGGCCGAACGCGCCTTCAACATGCTCGAGCAGGTAGCCGGACGCGCCGGACGACGTGCCGACAGGCGCGGACGCGTAGTCGTACAGACCTACAACCCGACTCATCCCGTAATCGGATTTCTCCGAAAGCACGACTATGCCGGTTTCTATGCCCGCGAACTCGAAGAACGTCGCGCTTTCGGCTATCCGCCATTCTCCAAAATAATAGACATATACGTAAAGCACCGCGATCCCCGCACAGCCGACAGTTGTGCCGCCGCCTACGCCGAGGCTTTGCGCCGCATATTCGGCAATCGCGTCAACGGCCCGCAGGAACCGGCGGTAGGACGCGTGGCATCGCTATATATCCGCAAAATAATGCTCAAGATAGAAAGCGGCGCATCCATGCAGCGCGTAAAAGAAATACTGCGGGAACAGCATATCGCGCTGACTTCATCCCCAACCATGCGCGCTCTAACTGTCTATTACGACGTCGACCCTACATGACAAAGCGGAAACAGGTAACTATTTCAACATATCCGCGACTACGGAAGCTACTCCACGCGCCCATAACACGTATCCTAAATCCGTATAGTGGTAAGAATCGACAGTAGCTTCGCCCTCGGCATCGTCGAAAATCGATTCAGGAACAATTTCAAAACGGGTAGTCTTGAAAATACCACGAACATACTCCACCATTTGCCGGAGTCTTTCGTTTGCGGTTTGATAACCGTCGTTTCCCGATGTGTAAAAAGTAAAATTCGGACTAAGGCCATCGACAAACACAAAAGAGGCTTTAGGATTAGCTTCGTGCAGAATACGCACGAATTCATATAGATTGGTCTGTATGGTCAAAGGCGAAGCATTTGCTACCGCATCAATCACATAGACCGATACATTTTTGATTTCGGCAAAGACTTTGGCCGAACCGGCATCGAGCCAGCCCCCGGCGCTGAATCCGAAATTGAAAGTCTGGCATTTGAGCTTCCGGCCGAGTATAGAGCTTCCCGCCATGCCTGTACGCGTCGCACATCCGCCCTGGGTGATACTCGTACCATAAACGAGGACTCGTTTATCCGGATCGCAATACGCCGTATTTCCGGGGCGCATCAAGGCATCGTCGTCCACAACAAGAGAAAAATCCGTCACGCTGTCGTAAAGCGGCAGGTAAAGCAGGAAATCATGAAAACTCCCGTCGAGTTTAACGAAAAAATCGACCGTCTGCTCATGTTTCGCATCAGGTTTATGCGTGGAAAGATACACCCATTCGCCCCGTTCCGTATCGTAAATATACAGATCAAGCCCACGGGTTCCCGTTTCGGCCTGATGATTCATCACATGATTCAGCCAGGGCTTATAGACAGCTCCGATGCTGCGCGAGTTCGTCGAAAAGAAGAAACACAGCCCCGATGAACAACGCGACTGCCCTTTGGCATTCTCATTGCTGCCGAATGTATCGATCAGACGTGCAGGAACGCGCCCGTACTTGACAGAATATACTTCCGCCGTGCTCCAGCCTCGTCCTAAAAGCTGCAACTCGGATGCGGGAATGGTTTTAGCCAAAATCCGGCCGGGCAACAGAAGAATTATTGCAACTATTGTAAAATAAAAGAACTGCAGATGTCTTATTTTCATAAGTACGAATGTTTCACTTTTGTGTTTGTACGCTCTTTCTTACACTTCCGTCCGACATAAGTTCTATGTTCAAACCTTCGGCAGGAGCGGCAAGCCGGCGTCCCTGCAAATCATAGTACGCAACAGGATAAGCTTCGCTGTCAGTTTCAGCCGAACCAACTCCGGTGCTTTTATCAAGAAACTTACGCACTACCGGTGTCAGGGCACGTGTCCAGAGCATAAAACCCAGATCAGTGTAATGTATTCCGTCGACCGTGCCTTCGCTTTCCGGATCAGAAAACTCGGAAGCGGAAACAAGCTCGAACTTACGCGTGGGATAGTCGGCACGAAGACGATCGACCTCCAGTCGAAGTCGACGGTTGTCCGGTTCCCGGCTCCAGTTTTCTTCGTTGTAGGCGGCATAAGCGGCATCAAGAGCTTCAACAAAAATAAACGATGCGCCGGGATTGGCTTTTAGCAGAATACTCACAAAATCATAAAGATTGGAGTACAGCAACGGCGCCGAAGCATTAGGTACAACGTCTATCACATAGACCGAAATATCCTTTATTTCTGACAAAGCCTCGGCTGCCGTAAGTTCAATACGTCCACCAGAGGAGAAACCGAAATTGAATACATGGGATTTAAGTTTCCGACCAAGCAACGATGTTCCGGCCATACCCGGACGGGACGCACACGCCCCCTGAGTGATGCTTGTACCGTAGACAAGTATCCGTTTCGACGGATCGCAATATGCTGTATTTCCGGCTTTCACCTGTGCATTATCGTCAACTACAAGAGAAAAATCCTTAACACCGTCGTAAAGCGGCAGATAAATCATGAAATCGTGAAAACTCCCGTCAAGATTCAATCCGAAATTTGCCGTCTGGGACATTGTCGTTGCCGGTTTGTGAGTGCTGAGATATACCCAACTTTCTTTCAACGTATCGTACATATATAAGTCAAGGCCACGAGTCCCTGTCGCCGCCTGATGCGGCATGGATATATTAGCCCACAAAGTATAGTTCGCCCCTATGTTGCGGGAATTTGTCGAAAAATAGAATGCCATACCTGACGAACATTGCGACTGCGCCGCGGCATATTCGTTGAAATTGCCCATAAGGCGTGTCGGGACACGTCCGAACGTTACCGGGTATTTTTCACTCGAACTCCATCCTCTGCCAAGCAAAGTCAGTTCGGAAGATGCCACTGTTCTTGCGTAAAGCGGATTTACGGAGATAAGCATCAACAGACAAATTACCGGCAACATACTACGTGCAATTACAGTTGTTTTCTTTCTGAATAATAATAACATATCTATCAAGGTTTAAAAGATTGGTTTATTAATTATGATCTTACAGTTGTTTCATGATTTCGATAAAGTTGTTAAGGGTATATGCACCCTCGAGCGGCTCTTTTTCAAAAACCATAAAATAGCGGTAATCGGATCCGGCGGAATTAGCCCAATAACGTCCGAGTTTGATCTTCCGTCCGCTGTCAGGATTTTTCAGATGTTCTCCCTTGGTTTCAATCATGACAATCCTGCCACTCCTGGTCATAACGATGAAATCAGGATAATGATTGATAAAACCATTTATACAGAAACCTTTTCCTTCCTGATTGCGATGCCAGAAAAGAATATTATCCATGTCGGCGATTTTCCCTATAAGCCTCCATTCAAAATTATTTACTTCTCCTTCCTGACTATAGAGGGTGTTATGCAGTGTGGGACAAGTTTTCGGAAGTAGCACCGACAAAGGAAAGGAATAGGTATCCTTGCAAAAAATCGCACCTACATCCAGCAGCTGTTCGAAACGCCGGCAACGGTAGTCGCCGACAAGGCTGTCGATCTTATCCTTAAATGCTTTTACCGTATCGCCGAGATTGGTACCCATCGATGTCAGTTCATCGTCGTCGCGCGTGTTAAGGACTGATTTTACATATTCCACAATTTTGCCGTCGGATATTCCGGCTATATTGACAGCCTTTATGATCTTGTTCACAAGTTCCCGTACTTTGCCCTTGGTATCAAGGTTCATATAATATTTCCTGAACAAGTCGAGAGCCTGTCCGGTAAGAATTCCCTGCGCAATGGCGTAGTCATTCCGACTGTCAACATCGATGATGCGTGTCGACGATTCGGACTCGTCGAAAGTGATGTTTTTATCCGCAGCCATCAGATCGAAACCTTCAAGTAAGGCTTCCTTTTCAAGCAATTCAAGGCCGTCATCAAGCAACAGGACTCCGGATAGCGGAGCTGTACAGAACTGGGGTATGCGGAGTTCTGAAACAATAGAACGTAAAGCGTCTTTGACAAAATACACATTGGCGTCGGCAACAGGATTTCCATTAATCCCCGGTTTCGGGGATTCTGCTGCGGCTTCAAGCTCCGATTCATAATTTTCCGACTGCTGTTCGGCATCAGCCATCATCCGCTCTATTTCAGACTCTGCATTGCCTTTCAGGGTCTTCATGGCATCATCCGCCACAGAAGCCTCGAAATCGATATCATCCTGCGCCGGCACTGATGCGGAATCATGCCCTGACGAAAAATCAGCCGACAGGAACAGGTCATCGACCTGTGCGGGTTGTCCGGACTCTATTTTTATCTCCGGCCGGTCTGATGAAGGCAATGGTGTCGCCGCCCGATAGTCCTTCGACGAGAAACCCGACGCCTTGAGGCTTTCGACGATGTTGTCGAGAGTATCCTTGAATGCGTCGGAGCAAGTGAAAGTATATGCAAGATTTAAAAATGTCGACTTATGTTTCTTTGTATAAGGTTGCCTGAGTATGCGTCCGAGAATCTGTTCGACATCCACCTTTGAGCTACGGTTGGCAAGCGAGGCCAGTATATAGGCGAACGGACAGTCCCAGCCCTCTTTCAGCGCGTTGACTGTAATAATAAATCGTACAGGACACGCTTCCAACATCAGGTCAACGCCCCTCAGTTCGTTTATATCGGCTGTCTTGATTTTAATCTGTTCGGCCGGGATATCATACTGATTGACAAGCCTGTTTCTGATTTTCTCGAATGTTTCGCTGTCATCATCCCTCCGGGGCTGAGCCTGAAACAAGACTATTGGTCTTATATACTCTCCTCCGCAGTTACGGACGGCCACAACTTCCTGCTCCAGATTATTGCGGAGCGTAATGGCATTCATCATGACAGCGTCGACAGAACGGTCGTTATGGACAATCACAGGCAACTTAACCATATTCTCCCGTTTGAGTTTTTCCGCACCTACGAAGGTAATGATATTGCTCGATTCTCGAGGCGTGGCCGTCAGTTCATAGATAAAACAGGGATTTATGTTCCTGAGCATATCCACCCTCAGATCCGCTGTAAAATTATGACTCTCGTCGACAATGACAAGCGGATTAAGATATGAGAGCACCTGTATAAGTGCCGTATCTCCGGCAGATTCCACTTTCTCCGTCGAAGCACCGAACAATTTCGCATATTCCTCAAGATATCCGTTGTCGCGGAAAACCCTCGGAAGTTCCTTACGATGCGCCTCTACAAAGGACGAAGCACTGAGCACGAACACCGTAAGCTGTTCCATGACATCGGCAGGCTTGATTCCGGTTCCGGTCAATGCCTGCTCTTTGTCGACTATAGCTACACGGTTGTTGAACATAGCGTTGAGCCTGCGCCGATAAGGATGGGCGACATCGTTAAGTTTCTCAAGAGTCTGTTCAAGAATGGTATCGCTCGGAACGAACCACGCCACGACTTTGGCAGCTCTCGGAGGCAGATTATCAAATATGGTCGATATGGCGTTGCATGCTATGAAAGTCTTGCCTCCTGCCGTAGGGACCTTGGACGTCACGCGGGGAACACCCGGAACCGTATTGACATAAGGACGTACGGCCAGATTGTTCTGCCCTGTAGCGATACCTCGCCGGAGCCAATAACTGCTGAATGCCTCGGCGATTTTTCCTGTGCCGGCAAGCGATTTGACGAACTCCTCAAGGTCGGCGAGGACTTCTCTTTGATAATCTTTGAGTTCCATAGCGTTCAGAATTTTCGTATACCGCGAGGTATTTTCTTAAATATTATGCCAAGCTTTTTAAGTTTCTGATCGGAGAGGAGGCAAGAGTCGGCATATATTACATACTGTTCTCCTTTTCCGGCCTCCGTTATGATCTCGCTCAGAGAGGAAGCGGAAATCACCGTTTCCCGTTCCGCTTCATAACAGAAATAGTATGCAGTGCCGTCAAAACAGTCGAGAAAGTACGGCTCGGCGGCAGTGCGCTTACGCCTCAGCGGACTACGGGTTTCGGAATAGTAGATATAACTGCGCAAAACATCCGCCGACACGGCACGATTCAACAGACCGTCGTCGGTGAAAAGCGCTTCGCCTATTTCATAATAATCGAACGCACCGCCAAGCCCGGGTACTTTTCCGGAAGCCTCTGTGATGCCATATACTTCAATTGTAGACGCCGTAAATCCCGGTCCAGTGACATTATTGTAGTTTTTACTCTCCCTTTCGACAACTTTTTTTGCCTCATCAATGAACTCCTGAGCACGGTGCAGGTTGCGCAACGTCAGCTTGCGACTGTAAAGAAGAGTTTGGGTTTTCTTCTTTGTCGAATAGCCCTTTATGACCCGTTTCACCCTTTCGGCCGTGATTGTTTCCGCATAATCGTCCAGCTCCACGAGTATGAAGCGGCGATTTCCACCGTCGAGAGCATTAAGGCGCAAAACTGCTTCGGCGGTGGTTCCGCTTCCTCCGAAACAGTCAAGGATAATGGAATTTTCCTTGAACGCGGCAAGATATTCTATAAGTCCCGACGGTTTCGGAAAATCAAAAACCTTACGTCCGAATATTTTTTCCTGATGCTTTCCGGCATTTTCAGTCGTAGTCACACCGACGGACTCATCTATCAGGTTGGGAGGCGTCTCCGCCGAGTAGTCGGCTTTTTTCTGCGACAGCACAAGATCCCGCGAGCATGTGACAACAGTTCCATTTGCCAGTTCGGCATCGAGTTTCGACTGTTGCCATCGGAATTTATTTGAGAAACTGACCTTGTTGGCATTTACTCCATCCTTTATAATCAGGTCGTTCAGCAATTCGTTAGGATATGCCTCCGTACCGTAGACGCCCGCCTTTACCACCCTGTCGGGACAACTGAAATTTATACTTCCGGGTGGAAAAGTCAGGGTTTTGATCGGATTTGTCGAGTTTATAAGAGGGTCGCTGCTTTTGCTGACCTTTCTTACGCCATGAAAACGTATGCTATTCTTAAAGCGCTGATAGCACAGCACATACTCGACATTTTTCTTTATCTTATAAGAAAGATTGGGCGGTGTAGCCGATTTGAACCAGTTCCACTGGCCTACAAAATTCGAAACGCCGAAAATCTCATCACATATAATCCTGAGGGCAGCCACTTCATTATCATCTATTGAGATGAAGATGAAACCGTCGTCAGACAAAAGTTTGCGCAGCAACTGAAGACGCGGATACATCATGCACAGCCATTTGTCGTGGCGCGTGAAATCCTCACCTTCCTTGCCGACCACTTTCCCCAGCCACGAAAGCATACGAGGATCGCTGACATTGTCATTGTACACCCATTTTTCATTACCCGTGTTGTAGGGCGGGTCTATATAGATGAAATCCACCCTGCCTTCGTATTCGGGCAAGAGCGATTTCAAGGCGATAAGATTATCGCCGTGTATTATCATATTGCCACTGCCGGTGGGCGCCTTGCGGCGGCCACCGGCAGTGAAGCCGTAACTGTGCAGCAGTTCATGAACCTGCACGTCGTGATGATGGGTTACAACTTTATCTTTTCCTATCCAGTCAAGAGATGGCATGTTTGGTTTTTAAAATGATTGTTTCCCGCCGACAGGTCATCAGGCGCCTGTATTAACCACAGGCTGAGCCGGTTCGTCGGCACAAAGGACAGTCAGCAGATTTCCGACCATTGCGGCTTTCTGCTTGTCATCAAGAACGACGATACCGTCCTTGTCGAGGCGCTTAAGAGCCATATCGACCATCGACACGGCACCTTCAACAATTTTCTCACGGGCAGATATGATTGCCGAAGCCTGCTGACGCCGCAGCATTACGGCCGCAATCTCAGGAGCATAAGCAAGATAATTAAGGCGTGCTTCCACCACTTCCATACCGGCCATTGCAAGGCGGTCGTTGATCTTGCGTTCGAGAAGTTCGTTGATCTCATCGCCTCCGTCGCGCAGAGTCAGTTCGTCGGAAGTGCCGTCGGTCTGGTCATAGGCGTAGTGGCCCGTAACCTCGCGCAGGGCGGCGTCGCTCTGTATACGCACGAATTTTTCGAGGGCTGCACTGCTTACGCCTACGCCTGTGGCTCCGAGTGAGGCCGAATCGATATCGAACACGGCCCGATACGTATCCTTGATTCGCCACACAAGCACCATGCCGATAAGAACGGGATTACCAATCTTATCGTTGACCTTTATCGGCTCGATGTCCATGTTGCGTATGCGCAGAGAGAGTTTGCGACGTGTCATGAACGGATTGGCCCAATAATAACCGACACTGCGACAGGTGCCGCAGTACTTGCCGAAAAATATCATCACACGCGCCTCGTTAGGCTCCTGGGTGAAATAACCCACACATCCGATGATGAACAGGATAAACAGCACTGCCGATGCGCCGGCACTGAGCCACAAATTCTCCTCTCCACCCTGTACGATGCAGAACACTATCAGCACAGGAATAAGTATGAATGTAAAAAAGAGCATGGCGAAGCCGTTGATAAGCAGCCCGCCATACTCATATTCCTGATTACGGTTTGTTGTCGAATTTGCCATTGTCGTTCTATTATGTTTAATATAATATCACAAAAATAGCAAATTTCGGCAAAACGCCAAAATATATATTCTTATTTTTCGTCAAAGAAGGCGTAAGCGATAGGGCTTATGCCCGACACGGCGAGTTTTCCGCCAAGTTTCCCGTCGGCACCGAAAACGTAGACTTCGCCTGTAGTGTTATAGTCCGACGTGCCGACATAAAGCGAATCGGTGGCAGGATCGACCCCAAGGCTATATACATTGCTCAGCGCGCTACCGTCGGCAGCTGTCAGAGCAAGGGTTTCCGTTTCGCCGGAAACAATATCATAAGACTTGAATGCCGACTCCGTAACAACCCAGTTTTCCTGACGGGCAGTGTAGTAGAACACCTTGCTGCCGTTGACTGCGGGTATGATCTGGCTGTTCTGAGTTATCACCTTGACCGAACCTGTAGCCGTATCGACCTCCTGAAGTGTATTGGGTATGTCGGCGAAGTTGCCGAAAGAAAGCACGATAATCTTTCCTCCGGCGGCAGTGCGGAGAACATTGGGGTTGACCGTCACCTCGACAGTCGATGTTGCGGTGAACGTCGGCAGGTCGATTACAGACAATGTATTGTCGGGCACCGGCTGATAACCTCCTGAGTTGGCCACATAAAGCTTGTCGCCCGACACACATATACCCTCCGGATTATTGCCCACTTTCACGCGTCCGTCGATTTCCATCGTATTGGCATTGATGCGTGCAACGTAGCCGTCGTAGAGAGTGACGTACACATTGTCGCCCCAGGCGGCGAGGCAACGGGGATTTTCGGGCGTTCCGGCTTCGTCTGCAAGATTTATTGTCTTGAGCGATTTTCCGGAAAGGTCGCAGATCTCGACCGTAGCGGAATTATTGACGGCTATATAGATCTTTGAATCATGGATAATCATGTCGTTGGCGTTGGAGCCGAGCGCGCGGCCATTGACAGTGGCGAAAACATCCTCTGTCAGAGCCGAGGATTCGATGTCGTAGAGATCGAGCGACGCGTTGTTGCCGTCGTATGTTCCCGCACAGAGGATGTAAGCGCCCGTACTGTTGAGTTCGGGGGTATCGGGTACATCGGGTTCGTCATTTTTTTCAGAGCACGAGAATAGTGCTCCGGCCGCAATGGCCATCACTGAGAATTTTAAAAATACTGTTTTCATAACTGATTGGTTGATATGTTTATTTGGTTAAAACTCAATTGAAAGCGACGCCCGCCACGAACGGCCCGGCATGGGATAGTAACGTATGACCTCATAGTTCGTGCCGGCCAGATTAAGCAACTCGGCACGCAATCCCAGACGGCATTGACCGAACACGAAGACACGGCCGGCGGAAACGCTCTGTTCGGCATAAGCCTTCATCCGGTTTGCCTCTACATTCTGACGCATCGACCATCGCTCGCCGACGGCTGTAACGAGATATGACAGATTGAACCATGGCAGGCGCAGAGTGCACGAGGCATTGCCGCTGTGGCGCGGAGTATACGGCATCTGATGGTGCCATGTGCGAGAGTCCGGCGTGACATCGATGGCACGGCAGAAACTGTAGTTGCCCTCAAACTGCAAGGCCCAGCGTTTTGCGAGCGCGAACTCCACCGACGCATTGACATCGATTCCGGCGATAGCAGCACGGCCTATGTTCATCATCTTCCAGATGTACAATGTCGGTATTGCCACAATCTTGTCGCGCACCAGATTATAATAGGCGTCGGCACTGAATGCGGCGAATGTCACAAATGGCAACGCTTCAGGCGAGCCGTTCCATGTCAGCCCTCCCCCGAACTGCCATGCCCGTTCAGGCCTTAGTCCCGTATTGCCTATACGGGAATAGTAGAGGTCATTGAATGTCGGCATACGGTAAGCATCTTTTGCCGAAGCGCGCAGACGCAGATTATGGTCGGACAGCACGCGCCACGACAGCGCCACCGCAGGCGAGAAGCGGCTGCGGTCGGCAGGGCGCTCACCGCGCCCGACGTGCTCCGAAACAAGCGTGGCGAGCAAGGAGGCCGTGGCCGTAAAGCGCCGCCGATTGTCGGCGAAACGCGCGGCAAGCACAGCCTGCGACGTATAGCGTTCTGGCAACGGACATTCCGGCAGATTGTTCCGCAGGCGATTGTAGGTCAAATCGGACGAAAGCATAATTTCCAGTTGTGAAAACGGCCTGTAAAGACCTCCGACAGATATATATGCCTCGTTCTGAGTATTATTCTCCCTGCGTACGCCGTCAGGATAATTAGGCCGGAAATCGGCGTAGCGCGACAGAGAGTAGTCGAAGCGGGCATCGGCACGCAGCGAAAACCGCTGTCCGAGCGCCGTGCGGAAACGCAATTGTCCGAAAATATTCCGTTCATGCAGCCGCTCGGCCGAATAGTCGTTATAAAGTACTACCGAACCTGGTAAGCCGCGACGCGAATCGAAGTAATAGAATTTTGCATCGAGCGTGCGTCCGGGAGCGAAAGAGATGAAAGCGTTCGCCTCGGCACGACGTGTATCGACATCGGAATTACGTCGTTTTCCCGTCTGTTCCGTATCGACGTTAGGCACCGTATAAGCATAAGCCCCGTCGGCACGCAGCCAGTCCATCTCGGCAGTCAGCGCCACCTTGCGGCTGACCCTCTGCTCATAACGCAAATACGGATTAAACATACCGAACGAACCGCCCTTTATCATTGCGGAGAAACGCGGCCTGCGCGATGCCGACGCTTGCGGACGCGAGGTCACGATGTTCAGCACACTGCTGCGGGCATAGTTGCGGGCAGGCACGAAAAATTCGTCCGGCTGCCCGACCGATAGTGTGATTCCATCGACTCCCGCCAGCGAAAATCGGCTGAGGTCGGTCTGCCCCGACTGGGCGTCGGTCAGCGACAGGCCGTCGTAGGTGACATCGGTGTGCTTGGCGCCAAGCCCGCGCACCGACACAGTCTTCAGACCGCCTATTCCGCCATAGTCCTGGAGCGTCACGCCAGAAAAACGTCTTACGGCCTCCGACACTTCGTCAAGCCCAAGCACAGCGGCGCGCTCGCGGGAAATGGCCTGCAAGGGAACTGCCGAAGCGGATGCCGACGGCCGGCGACGACCGACCACCTCAATGGTGTCGAGCGTCATCGGTTCGGATACGCTATAACACTCCGCAGCGACGGTACACAGCGGGAGCAGACACAGCGACATGGCGCATAACGCCAGCAATGACCTGAATATCATTCTTCTATCAAAATGCGGCGACACACCCTTGCCCGGGGCTATCGGCCGGTTAACCGGTGATGGCAGGTTTTCTGACTCTCCCTAATCCGTTCGGACGACCTTCCCCTGCCCTGTTCTGCAACCCGAGGGGCACATGCAGAAATGCAGAGTGGCACTTCAAGTCCGGGACATGATGGAATTACAGCAGCGGGCACTGTTGTCGATTTTCACGACATTCCCTCTTCGCCATAGGCGGCGGATTCTATCATCCGCCGTCGGGCGCACCATTCCGGCACTGCAAAGATAAGAATAAGGCTCGGCAAAACAAAATTTCTTTGAGTTTTGCCGTGTCTTGTCATGATAAGTCCCCGGATGGAACATCTGCGGAATGCGAACTTAACCCGACAAATGAAAAGTGCCGTCCCGACAAGCGGAACAGCACTTCCTGATATAATAAATCCCTATGCTTCAGATGTTGTTGACAAGTCCGGCCAAAAGTACAGATCGGGCATCATCGTTCATAATGAAGAATAAGAACGGACGGTCGAATGTCAGACGTTTCTCAACTGTTTTAGGTCGATCATGTCCACCCCACGATCCTGTGACAACTGCAAACTTAACACCCTCCTCATCAATCTCGAGTTCGGATTTCTGCAAGGTTGCAAGGTCTACATCCTCTTTGATTCCCATTTTGGAAAAATCCGACATAGTGGACAATCCCATTTTACTGAAAACCGGACTGAGAGGCAGAGCCTTAGATACTTTGAATTTCGGGAAATCAACAATCAACTTGAAATCGTTGACGTTTCCAGGAGTATATCTAGTTACAAAATCATGATAGTCGGAATACGAGATGGTTTCCGCCAATTCAGTGGCTGTATGCCCTTCTTTAGGCAGAAGTGCGAAGAAAGACGACGTACCTTTAAACGGGATACAAAGAACATCGGCCAAATCTGATTCCAAATAGCCATGCAAGTTCTCGGAATGCATCATGGACACAGTAGCTTTACCATCCCGACCGAAGAAATCCATATCGCGCGTAGCATCCTCATCAAAACGTCCATCCCATAGTCCGGCGAAATAAATTGTATTAAGCAATATGGCAATCCTTGTCGGATCCCATCCGTCCAGAAAGTCCGGAATCATTCCGTTTGTTTTCTCACTGCACCATTCATTGATAAGATCAAGTGTTGCTTCATCCTGAAAATCAGCCTTATTGCATTCTGAATACAGAACAGAGGCAATACGGTCGGCATAATCCCGGCTGACGGAATATCTGTCGCTGTACCACACCGAATTGGCAATACCCAATTGCCCTCCTATCATACTCGGACAATGCAGATAGCGCATCACCTTATTGGCGGTTGTATTCAGTAAGCCCAGATCTTCAAAACCGAGCATCCGCACTATTTCGGCAGTAGTGTTGTCACTACAGCTGTTGGCCATCAGGGTCAATGCGAGAGATGCACTCAGGGGCGATACTATGATATTGCCATTATCGCTGTCCTGAAGACCGGCCTTGACCGCCTCGTTGAAAAAGTCGAATTCAAAATCTATTTTACCGTCAAGACCCGATTGCTCTTCGGCTGTCAGTTCTATTGCGTCAGTCGCCGGAATATCGCGTATAATCGTATAACGATCCTCTTGAACGGGTGCAGGATCGTCGCTTGCGTTTTTGTCACAGGACACCATGGCGAACAGCGCGGCGCCTATAAGAATATATCTCGTTTTCATATCTTTACAACTTTAATAGGTTTATATTTAATTTTCTATACTTATAGCTATAGGATTAATGGATGTATGAAACACCTATGTATTGTGGTGAGCTGTAATTTTCGCCATCGTAAGGCTCAAAGACAACACCGTCATAGAAACCGTTATGCAAACCGTCCCAGCCCCAGTTGAAATATGTGACAGAACGGATTTTGATGTCACGAGTTACAGTATGCCAAGTCTTGTTGTCAGGATTGTATTCCAGGACCCTTGTATCGGTTTTAAGGAAATGATATCCTTCGGCAATCCAGAAATACTCTTGTCCGTAAGAATTCTTAGCGTGCATAAGCAAAAAGCCCCAGTCTATTATACCCATGACCTGATCGGATTTATAGTTGGTCCATTGTGTCACAGCCCTGTCAGGAAGATAATATTTAAGAGTTGATTCACAATCGGCTTTTGTTGTTGTTGTTCTCATAGGAGCATAAGTCGATTTCGATACGACACCTATCTGACGCATGAAGCGGGCTATAGTCTTGTGCAGGGCGTCTTTGTCCGTAGCGTAACATATATGGTTGCTTTCCAACGACATAGGGCTGTTTCTCTTATGTGCTTTTACCGACGGCCAATAGACAGACTCCGAGTTTATATCCCGTTCAGGGAATGTGTAGCTAAGAGTTTCCTGCGCATACTCTATTCCGGCTATTATCATTGCCATGGCGGTAGGGGCACATCCGGTATATCCGTTCGGGGTGTACTTGTTGTAAGGAATCTGTTGCCCCCAGGCCAACTCGCCCAGGCGATGGAAGTTGCCGTATTCCGCAATCGTATCAATTACCGTTTTGTAAATTATGGCAGGAGTTAACTCAAACGGTGGCTCATAGCCACTGCCCATACGCCTCCTGACATAATTATTTGCTGACTCAAGATAAAGATTGAATCCCGGATTGTCTGTGCCCTCCGACGGATCGTAGGATCCTTCATCGACAACTGCAAGGACTTCTTTTTCTATCCTCGGAGCGGGAACAAGCACAAAGCCTTCGTTATTGTCGAAATTGACTACATAAAGCAACGAATCGACTTCGCCACTGCGCGATTCCCCATCGGTGATGACTTTTACATCCGATACCGATGCCGTACGACCTCCGGCCCGGGAACGGTCACGGGAACGATCCAATGTCTGCGCGGCGTTGACTGCAATTTCAACAGCTTCTTCCATGCTTCTGCTACGGGAACTGGGCGCGCGACGCTCTGACGGCGCTCTTTCTTCTATCGCTGCCACATCAGGTTCCTGCTGGCAGGAACAAAAAGCAAGAAGCGATCCGGTTAAAATAATTTTTACATTCATAGGGAAATGATAAATTAATGTGAGTGTTTATGCTATTTGTGTGACAACGTTGTTCGCTCCAAAGGTAAGGATTAAAATCAATTTTCCAAATAAAAAAGCTGAAAAATTTAGAAATTAGCAATAAAAAACTTAATTTTACCATCATTTTACCCCAATAACAGAGAATCTCTCTTGCACAATCCACCAAAACACGCCATATTCACATCAAATCGCCAGAAAACAAACACCACCTGATGCAGGGGCTTGCCACATTTAGAACGTCGGCTTAGTCGGCATAAATCATGCTCGTCTGTATCGGTGTAAGCTCCGCAGGTATAAGATTCTGCTTTATTGCGTCGGTATGTATGCGGTAGTTGATTTTCAACAGTTCGCGCTTCGCCGACCAACCCAACAAACGCTGTTTTTACGTTTTAAGCCGCTGAAACTCTTTGACTATATAAAACTATTGAGGCCGGACTGATTTCTAATTATGGCGAATTCGCCATAATTAAAATCGGGATTATATACTTTCTCCCAAATACCGATGTATTCAAGCGTATTTCGATTGCGTAGCCAGTCGGTTATGAAAAAAACGTCTTTGGCGCGTAACATATCTGTCAGGCAAATATAGTCCTCGCCATTTATTTTACTACATGGACCTCAGTATTCTGTACGGTGATCTTTTCCATTGTTTATGATATAGTTGTATGCCAATATACAAAGGTAAAATTTTTACTGATATACAGCGTACTCCGTGGAAAATCAGTATATTTGCGAAATGATAACAGAATCCGAAAGAATCATATTGCGGCCATGGACCGATACCGACGCCGATGAACTGTACCGGCTCGCATCCAACGAGAATGTAGCCTCTGCAGCCGGATGGCCCGCTCATTCATCTCCGGCCATGAGCGCCGAAGTAATACGCACATATTTTGCCGAACCCGAAACATACGCCATCATACTCAAATCAACAGGCAGGGTTGCAGGGTGCATAGGAATTGTGCCGCGTGCGGCAGAACACCGCAACGGCATAGCACACGACGAACGCGAAACAGGATATTGGATAGGCGAGGATTTCTGGGGACAAGGCCTGATTCCCGAAGCCCTCGGACTGCTGATCGCCCACTGTCGTCACGACCTAAATCTGTCCGGCCTGTGGATCATTACATACGCCGGAAACACACGCTCGCAGCGGGTCGCCGAAAAATGTGGATTCGCTTATATCGATAACTTTTCCGACCCGGACGGAAAGCCGTCGAAAGCCTACCGCCTCGAACTATAGCCCGGACTTACATTCCGCATCAACGGACGCGGAATGTAAGGAATGAATACGGCGGAAGGACAAGATCAGGCAGACTGACAGAAATCGCTTCCGGCCGCACGTCGCCGTCGTCGGGATTGCCGGAAAGAATCACCCCATCACACTTGTCGGCTTTAACTCCGAGCGGCTCCATATCGACAGTCGCGACAACCGGCACAGGCAGAAAATTGACAAGTTTAACGATATAGTCGCCCGATGCGCTGTCGCGGACGACAGAAGTTCCGATGCGGGTATTCACCGCCGGATTGGAATTGTCGGTATTTGCAAATGCCGGTATATAGCTGTCGCCGCTATTGTTGCCGTAGATCTTCTGCACTTCATAATCAACCGTCGGGAAGACTTCGGTATTATTGAAATAGATAAGGTCGGGCTTCCATTGCGTATGTTTTTTCTTGGCGAGCAAAGGAGCGTAGGAGGTCATGGCCACAACGTCGGCATTGCGCTCTATATCGGTCAGATAAAGAGCGATACTCAATGCCGTTTCAAGCGTATTCTTACGCCCGGGGATGTGTGAGGCATATTCGCCGAGATATACCTGTGTGCCGCCACGCGGATAAGAGTCATAAAAATCGCGGTTGTGCACATACCATCCCGGCTCCACATAGTAATGCTCGTCGACCATGGGAATATCGAGGCGCCGGGCAAGCTCCCAGCCGGCCTCGTAATCAGAACCTTCGTAGAAAGGACCGACGGTGCCGATTACGGTTATTTCGGGATAACGCTCACGCACTGCATCGTAAATCATGCGGAAACGGGGTTCAAACACTTCGGTAATCATATCCTCGTTGCCAATTCCCAGATATTTCATATTGAACGGAGCCGGATGGCCGTCGGCCGCACGGCGCGCACCCCACTCTGTCGTCACATCACCGTTGGCATACTCGATAAGGTCAAGCACATCCTGAACGTAGGCGGGCATCTCCTCCCACGGAATGCCGCCCTGTTGGCCGAGGGTATTAAGGGTACACGTGGAATGACGGGCATGGTCACCCGAGTTCTGACAAGGCACTCCGGCCGAAAGAACAGGCAGAGGCTCGGCTCCTATATCCTCACAGAATAGAAAATACTCGTAATAGCCCAGTCCGCGGGTCTGATGATAGCCCCAGAGATTGCGCAGAGCTTTGCGGGCTTCAAGAGGACCGATAGAACCTTTCCAGTCGTATATATTGTCGATGCCGTCGCCATGAGCTACGCATCCGCCGGGGAAGCGGACAAAACGCGGACGCATATCGGCAAGCGTGCGGGCCAGATCGTCGCGCAGGCCGTTACGACGGCCTTTGAAAGTACGGGCAGGAAAAAGCGACACCATATCCAGATCAGCCTCCGAACCCGGGGCGAAAACTATGCGCAGACGCGAATCGTCGACATTCGCCTTGGCTTTAAGACTTACGGAATAATCCGTCCATTCCTTTGACCTTATTTTTATCTTTTTCGAAGACACAATATTACCGACCGCATCTACAAGCTGCACATCGACCACAAGCGGCTTTTCGGGCACACGCGCTTTCATCGAAAAATCGTAAGACTCGCCTTTACGCAAGGGAATGAAATCGAAGCCGCTGTTTATCAAGGCAAATTTTCCATTGCCGCGCACCGACGCATAATGAGGATTATTATAATGGATAGGATCATCCGTACGGATTTCAAACACGCCGTCGCCTTCGGTGCTCCACGCAGTGGTGGCATTCCAGTTATTGTCGCCGCGACGGTCCGACGGGTCATATTCGAAATCGCGGTTCTGAATCAGTTCGGCATACAGGCCGCCGTCGGCGGCATAATTTATATCCTCGAAAAAAATACCGATAAGCTTATCGGAAATTTTTTTCTCTTCCGCCGGACGGGGAACAAGCGTCATCCTTACAGTGTCCAGACCTGCAAAGCGTAGCGAATCATCGGCAGCACGTTCGGCATGAAGAGCCGCACGTCCGGCACGGGACGCGACAAAAGAAGCAAGCCTATCGATAAATCCTCGCGACACATGCTGTACATATCCTCCGACGCGCACACCGTCCACTGTGGCCGAATCGGCACGCAATGGATTGAGCGGACGCATGTCGCGCGGCAGATCAAGCTCCGACGCGAAATAGCGCTGAGGCGACCATACGCTGAAATCATCTGTAGTGCTCAGCGCAAACACATCGCCTTCGGGCATAGCCTCCCACACAGCAGTCCAAAGGCTGTCGGAAGCATTGACAAACAGACGCGGAGCATACATTTTTTTATGTGAACCCCAGGGCCCGAAATCATTTTTCACAAAATCATAACCTAAAGGCTGCCATTGCGAAGTCGAATCAGGCCGCCAGGCCAGGCGCAAACCTGAATCGCCACCGGGCATTGAGTAATTCAGCATCTCGACTCCGGATGAGGCAATAGCCGTTGCCTCCGCACAAAATACACAAACAGCCGCAACGACCGTTCCTAAACATAGTCCCGCTTTCATTTATGGAATCAAATATTTAAGGTTATAAAACAGATAGAACGCAAAGTTAACAAAATACATCCACGAAATAAAAAATATCGGCCGCACAAGCTCTTTTTCCTGCTATAGCTCCGGTTTAAAAGAATTTTGAGTAAATTTGCACTTGCTTGTTTAATCTGCAACGAAGACATTTACACCTTTTTATTCGGCACTTCCGGAGATTTTGTGTAACTTTGCAGAATTGTGCGGGAGCACGGCATTCACGTGCTCGAATATTTCTTAAAAAGAAAGGATTATAGAAATGTTAATGTCAATGACCGGCTTTGGCAAAGCCACAGTAGAAGTAACGAACAAACGTATAAACATCGAGATAAAATCGTTGAATTCCAAGCAGATGGATCTCAACGTACGTGTTCCGCACATATTCCGTCAGGAAGAACTGCATTTGCGTTCTTATGCCACCGGCATTCTGGAACGCGGCAAAGCCGACATAAGCGTCACAATTGAAAACATCGGCAGCGATATTCAGGCCGCGACAACAGTCAACACCTCAGCCATGGCAGCCTATAAAAAACAGATAGAGCAGACTTCGGCAGAACTCGGCATAGCCGTTCCATCCGACTGGTATTCCGTGCTGATGCGCTTCCCCGACGTGCTGAGCAACGACAGCGTCGCAGAAGCCGACGAAACAGAAAAAGAAGCTCTGATGACATGCGCACGCAACGCCATAGAGCAACTTATGCTGCACCGTCGTGCCGAAGGCGCAAAACTTGAAGAATTTTTCGGGAAACGCATAGCAACCATACGCGAACTCCTTGCAGCCGTAGAGCCATACGAACGTGAACGCATCGAAAAAATCAGAGGTCGAATCGAAGAAGGGCTTTCCAAGATACCCGTCGCGGAATATGACAAAGGCCGTCTTGAACAGGAGATGATATTTTATATCGAAAAGCTCGACGTTAACGAAGAAAAGCAGCGCCTCGCACAACACCTCAACTACTTCATGGAAACAATGGAAGCTCCTGCCGGACAAGGCAAAAAGCTCGGTTTCATAGCTCAGGAAATGGGTCGTGAAATCAACACACTCGGCTCGAAAAGCAACCATGCCGAAATGCAGAAAATAGTAGTCAGGATGAAAGATGCGCTCGAACAGATAAAGGAACAGGTGCTCAATGTCATGTAATCACACGAAGCGACCCATACATCCCCAATCTTAAATATTGATAAAACATAAAGCCTGAATCCTGAAATTCAAAGGAAATCATTAACTTTGCATTTCAAAACGACACCAGACTACAGATGCGCAACCACCGCAACTACATAACCGTCCTGCTTCTGTCCGCCCTGCTTTGCTCGTGCGGCGAATATCAGCGTGTGCAGAAAAGCGACGACTACAACTACAAATTCGAATTCGCCAAGCGCGCATACGAAGAAAAAAAATACATTCAGGCTGCCACAATCCTCAAGGACTGCGTAACCGTATTCAAAGGCTCGGAAAAAGCCGAGGAATCGCTCTACCTTCTGGGAATGAGCAACTATGAGAACAAAGACTATCTCAGCTCGGGTTCATATTTCAAAACCTACTACACCCGCTATCCCAAAGGCAAATTCACCGAGGACGCACGCTTCTACTGCGGTTACGGATATTATCTCGATTCTCCGGATCCACAGCTCGACCAGAGCGGCACCATACAAGCCATCGAAGAGCTTCAGGCTTTTTTGGACTACTTCCCGCGAAGCGACAAAGTATCCATTGCCCAGAACGCCATATTCGAGCTTCAGGACAAGCTCACCTACAAGCAGTTGCTGAATGCGCAGCTCTACTATAACCTCGGCAACTACAAAGGCAACAATTACGAAAGCGCGGTCATCGTGGCGCGCAACGCAGTCAAGGACTATCCATACTCAAAATATAAGGAAGACCTTGAATTCTTGATTCTCAAGGCCCGCTATCAGGAAGCCGACCAGAGCATCGACGAACGCAAGACCGACCGCTTCCGCGAAGTGATCGACGAGTATTACTCATTTATAAATAACTATCCCGACAGCCCCAAGCGCGACGAAGCGGAAAACATCTTCCGCATAGCATCACGCTACGTCAAGGACTAAGCGCGGACAACTCTCTCCCTACAAAACCAAATAAATTAAAAACGACCATAAACCAAACGAAACATCATGGACTACAAGAAAAGCAATGCACCCCTCAACACCGTCACCCGCGACATGATTGAGCTATCCGAAGACACCGGAAACGTCTATGAAACCGTCTGCATCATTGCCAAGCGCGCAAACCAGATTGCCGCACAGATGAAAGAAGACCTCGATAAAAAACTTCAGGAATTCACCACCATCAACGACAACCTCGAAGAAATCAACGAGAACCGCGAACAAATCGAAATCTCTCGTTTCTACGAGCGCCTGCCGAAACCAACTCTGATCGCAACACAGGAATACGTGGATCACAAACTGTTCTTCCGTAAATCCAACAAAGACCGCAGCAACCTTTGACTATAAGGTTGAAAAAACGCCGCATAACATAAAAAAAGTTAACTGCTTTGCCCTTTCGCAAATTTAAGCTAACTTTGCGCCCTGTAAAGCCATAAGCTATACATAAATTAATATTATTAACCACCAAAAATTTCTAAGAATGCACTTAAATTCTGAAGAAAAAGTACAGATCTTCGAGAAGTACGGTAAGGGCAAGACTGACACTGGCTCTCCTGAAGCACAGATTGCATTATTCTCGGTCCGTATCGCTCATTTGACTCAGCACCTGAAGTCAAATCACAAGGATCATACAACAGAGCGCGCTCTTAAAATGCTGGTAGGTAAGCGTCGTCGTCTGCTCGACTATCTGATGCGCAAAGACATCAACCGCTACCGCGCCATCATCGCCCAGAAAGAACTCGGCATACGTAAGTAAGCCGAAACGCGCCGACAAAGGGCGGCAGGAAATCCAACAGAAATCCTGCAGAAGTCATCAACCGACTTGCGAAAGCTGTCATTTTCAGTCGAAATGGCAGCTTTCGTTTTTTAAATCAACACGACAATAACATTTCAGTCAATCCATGCGTTATATATTCGGAATTAAATTTGAATCATAACAACATGAATACATTCAGACCAATAATCGTAATCGCAGCAGCAGCTCTGATTATGTCATCATGCTCGACAATAAAAGAAAAATACCTTGTAATAACCGGGAAGCATGGAAAAGAGCTAAGCGCGACACCTGTCGAAACAGCCGAAAAAAAAGCTGACACAGAAACAACCCGCGAGATTCCCCCTGTAGCTCCTTCCGGCAACACTAAAAAAGATGCTTCCAAAAAATCATCGGAAAAAAACAAAGGAGACAAGAATCAGACCGAAAAACAACCCGGAACCCACAAGCAACATAAAATAAAACCCATCGGTAACGCTATCGATGGACAATGGAACGTAGCGGAAGTAGGCACTAGCAAAATCGAACTCGAAGAAGAAGTGCCATATATCACTTTCGACACCGCATCAGGAAGCATATACGTTTTCAACGGCTGCAACTACCTCAACGGAACATACACACTCAGCGACTCAAACAAAATCAGCTTCGGAAAAGTCCTCTCCACAATGAAATATTGCGCCGACGTACCTTTCGACAGCGAAATAAATGCAGTCGTGTCCGACGGTACAACACTCGACGCCGAACTGAAACGCATTGGCCAGGATTCATATCTATATCTTCGCTCCGACCGCGGACGCACAGTAATGACCCTGCGACGCCACAACATGGAATTCCTCAACGGAAACTGGCTCGTGACATCTATCGACGGCAAAGCCATCGACGACGAAGAAGCCAACGTATTCTTCGATATCCACGAACTAAAAATCCATGGCAACACAGGCTGTAACTTCTTTAACGGCGACATATATATCGACCCTAACCGCAGCAATGCGATTGATTTCAGCAAAATGGGCGTAACGCGCATGGCCTGCCCGAAGACAGCACAGGAAACAGCAATGCTTGTAGCCCTCGAGTCGACAGCCTCGGCAATAGCGGGACGACACGAATCCACAGTCCTGCTTCTCGACAAAAACGGCAAAGAACTTATGACCCTGCGACGCATCCCGCGCTCAGGCGAATAATACGCTGACCGAACATCAAAAAAAGATATGGCTGACGTTATGATAACGTCAGCCATATCTTTTTTTGATTTCAAGCTAATTAAGCCAAAGAATTCAGCATAGAGTCGAAAGCCTTCGGAATACCGTCGGAATCCTTGCCTCCTGCCTGAGCAAAACCCGGTTGGCCGCCGCCGCCGCCCTTGATATTTTTCGCAGCTTCACGAACAATTGCCGAAGCGTTAAGACCCGAAGCGACAACATCGTCGGTCAACATCACCGTAAGCAATGGTTTGCCTGAAGGGTCTACTGTAGCGGCAATGAACGCTGTAGCCTCGGGAGATATCGCACGAACCGCAAATGCGATTCCTTTAACGATATCAGGCATACGGACGCCCCTGAGAACGGCGACTTTCACTCCGGAGTGGTTGGACTTAGCCGAATCGACAATTTCACGTGCGATGGAAGCTATGCGTTCGCGCATATACTCCTCAGCCTGATGACGCAATTCTACATTTTCCTCAATGGAACGACGTATCGCCTGAGCGACATCAGGAGCATTATTGAACATCGATGCAATCTGCCGCATGGTGTCCTGCATCTCGTCGAGAGCACGTTCGACCATTTCTCCGGTAACAGCCTCGATACGGCGTATGCCGGCCGCTATGCTGCTTTCCGATACGATACGCACCATACCTATATTGCCTGTGTTGTCAACGTGCGTGCCGCCGCAAAGTTCAACAGAATCGCCATAACGGATCACACGTACTTCATCGCCATACTTCTCTCCGAACAAAGCCATAGCACCCATAGCCTGAGCTTCGGTGATAGGCACATTGCGGCGCTCGTCGCGGGCTATGGCAGCACGTATGCGTGCGTTGGCCAGATGCTCGACCTTACGGATTTCCTCAGGCGTAAGTTTCTGGAAGTGCGAGAAGTCGAAACGCAGACTTTCCGGAGTCACAAACGAACCCTTCTGCTCGACATGGGTTCCAAGAACCTCGCGGAGAGCTTCGTGAAGCAAATGCGTAGCCGTATGGTTGCGCGACGTAGCCATGCGGGACTCTTTGTCGATCGACGCACGGAAAACCGCTTCCGGATCAGAAGGCATTTTCTTTGTCAGATGCACACCGACTCCATTCTCCCGTTTTGTATCATAGATTTCAACACTCTCGCCTGTAGTTAGGTCTGTCAGCGTACCGCGGTCGCCAACCTGACCGCCCATTTCGGCGTAGAAAGGCGTTTCGGCAAGAATAATCTGAAAAAACTCCTGATTTTTCTGCTTCACGCGACGATAGCGCAAGATGCGTGTTTCCGCTTCGGTGTTGTCATAACCGCAGAATGTCTGTTCTCCGTCGGAAAGAATCACCCAGTCTGTAGCCTCTACTGCGGCTGCATTGCGCGCACGCTGCTTTTGAGCAGCCATCTCGGCATCGAAACCCGCCTGATCGAGCGTCATTCCGTTCTCTTTAAGAATAAGAAGAGTCAGGTCAAGAGGAAAACCGTATGTATCATAAAGCACGAAAGCCTGTTTGCCGGAAATCTCCGTCTTGCCCTCGCGGCGAGCGGCAGCGATAGCATCGTCAAGCATACGTATACCGTTTTCGAGCGTCCGCAGGAAAGCGTCCTCTTCTTCTTTTATGACTTTCATGATCAGCTCGCGCTGGCTGCGGAGTTCGGGATATGCGTCGCCCATGGAGTCGATAAGTGTGTCGACAAGACGGTACATGAACGCCTGTTTCTGTTCCAGGAAAGTATAAGCATAGCGGACAGCACGGCGGAGGATGCGTCGAATCACATATCCGGCCTTGGCATTTCCTGGAAGCTGGGAATCGGCGATCGAGAACGATATCGTGCGCACATGGTCGGCGATTACGCGCATAGCAACATCAACACGTTCGTCGTCGCCGTACTTTTTGCCCGAAAGTTCTGCGATCTTGGCGATAAGAGGAGTGAACACATCCGTATCATAATTCGAGGTCTTGCCCTGCAGAGCCATACAGAGGCGCTCGAATCCCATACCGGTATCAATCACTTTCGCCGGCAGAGGCTCCAGTGAACCGTCGGCACGGCGATTGTACTGCATGAACACAAGATTCCATATCTCGATCACCTGAGGATGATCCTTATTGACCATCTGCGCACCATCGATTTCATTACGTTCCTTTTCCGAACGCAGGTCGATATGAATTTCCGAGCACGGACCGCACGGGCCGGTATCGCCCATTTCCCAGAAATTATCGTGTTTGTTTCCGTTTATGATGTGCGATGCGGGTAGATGCTTCTCCCATATCGAAGCCGCCTCATCGTCGCGGTCAAGACCCTCGTCGGAAGCGCCTTCGAATACAGTCGCATAAAGACGCGACGGATCGAGTTTAAGCACGTCGACAAGATATTCCCAGGCCATGTCGATAGCCTCCTGTTTGAAATAATCGCCGAACGACCAGTTGCCGAGCATCTCGAACATAGTGTGGTGGTAGGTGTCGTGTCCAACCTCTTCGAGGTCGTTGTGCTTGCCGCTCACACGCAGACACTTCTGCGAATCAGCGACACGGCGCGACTTGGGCACTGCATTACCCAGGATTATGTCTTTGAACTGGTTCATTCCGGCATTGGTGAACATAAGGGTGGGATCATCCTTTATCACCATAGGGGCGGAGGGCACGATACGATGGCCCTTGGATTCGAAATAGTCCTTGAAGGACTGGCGAATTTCCTTTGCTGTAAGCATATATCTGGATTTGTTATTGATTTCTTGAGGTCGGTCAGCGTCAAAAAATATTAACGTCGTGCCAATCAGACTGCAAAAGTACTCGAAATTACTTATTTTTGCAAAAATAAAATCCGGACAATACGGATTAAGAAAGCAATGAGCCAGAAAGTATTTTACCGCTACAATCCCGTCACAGAGCAGTACGACCGCGTTTTTCCGTCGGTCCGCAAACGTGCGGCGGTATTCATCAGGCAGTTCGCGCTCGGTGTCGCCGGTGCTTTGCTGGCTGTAGGCATCGCCTACTGTTTTATAGATTTTCCCCGCGAGAGGCAATTGCGAAGCGCCAACGAGCGTCTGCTTGCACAGGTAGAAGTTCTGAACCGACGCTCCGACGAGGCTCTGGCGGTTATGGAAGATCTGGCCGAACGCGACAATAATTTCTACCGCGTGATGATGCAGGCCGACCCCTTGACGCCCGCCCGACGATATGCCGGGCTTGAGCGACAACGCAACTACGACCGGCTCGACTCGCTTTCCGATCCAAAACTTCTTCGCAACGTCACCGACAAGCTCGACCGGCTCGACCACATGGTCTATACCCAGGTAAAATCATTCGACCTGCTGCGCGAACTTGCCGAAAGCTCCCGCGACCGCACCGACCACATCCCGGGAATACAGCCTGTTTCCGAAAAACACCTGAGAGCCATGGCATCAGGCTACGGCTACAGGAGCGACCCTATCTACGGAACAACGAAATTTCATGAAGGCATGGATTTCTCATCCCCCGTCGGCACACCGGTCTACGCAACCGGCAACGGAACCGTCGCCACCGCCGGATGGCAAAGCTCCTATGGAAATCTCATTACGATAGACCACGGCTACAACTACACCACCCGCTACGCCCACCTGTCCCAGATTCTCGTACATCCGGGGCAGAAAGTAAAACGCGGCGACCTGATCGGCAAAGTCGGCAACACCGGAAAATCGACAGGTCCGCACCTGCACTACGAAGTACGCCTGCGCGGTGTGCCGCAGAACCCTGTAAATTACTATTTCTACGACCTGACGCCGGAACAGTACGACGAAATGATACGCCTTGCCGAAAACGCAGGCCACGTGATGGACTGACTGACCGCACATTCCCCGACTTTAAATCTATGAATACCCTCGATAAGAAATATTATAAAATACGCGACGTCGCGGAAATGATAGGTGTCCCCTGCTCGACCCTGCGATTCTGGGAAAAAGAATTTTCCGATCTGCGCCCGAAGCGCAACGACGGCGGCACACGTTTCTACACACCGCGCGATGTGGAGATCGTGCGCATGATCCACTATCTCGTAAAAGAAAAAGGGCTTAAAATCGATGCCGCCCGCGACCAGCTTCACCGCAATCGCAGCGGCGTGGAAAAGCGCCACGAAACGATACGACGACTTCAGGAAATACGCGGACGACTCACATCAATACTCAAAGCTCTGGACAGCCGACGGTGACAGATGCCGTCACGGCTTCACTGCGCGCAGGATCTCGCGCTTACCTCCGGGAGGACCTGCCAGACGCTCTACCGTGAAACCGATTCCCTCCAAGAGCCGGCGCACACACCCTTTAGCACAATAAGTAGTCATCACTCCTCCGCTTCGCATTGCGGAATATATGCGTCCGAAAAGTTCCGACGTCCATAGCTCCGCTTGTTTTTCAGGAGCAAAAGCGTCAAAATAAACGACATCGAACACATCTTCACCAAGTTCGGCCGACAGGAAATCAGTTTTAATCTTATGCAGGCTGAAATTTTCCGTAAGCCATTGCACAGAATTCCATTCCGCACCGTTAACCACACTAAGCGCCCGTTCGATATCAGCCGGCATTGAAGCACCGAAAGCTTCCGCCATTGATTCTTCAAGAGGATATAGTTCAAGAGAATCATAGGCAAGCGGAACGCCTGATCTATCCGCCTCAATCATAGTCAGCGCCGCGTTCAATCCCGTGCCGAAACCGAATTCAAGGACACGCATACAACCAGCACATTCAGCCACGGCTTCATCGATACGCCGACGCAGACCGCAAGCTATATACACGTGCATACTCTCCGTCACCGCACCTTTCACCGAATGATAATGCTCGTCGAGTTCACCTATATATATTGTAGGCGAACCGTCCTGCGTCAGTTCAAGCGTCTTCATCTCCAAGCATATTTTTAAGCTCGCGCGAATTTCTGCGATGCTCGCCGGGCGACTCCCCGTCCTCGCGGCTGCTTATATACATATCGTAATACGACAGCAACAGGGTCGTAAGAGGTAACGCTATTATAAGACCTATGAAACCGAGCAAAGTGCCCCAGACCGAAAGCGACAACAGGATAAGCGCCGGATTCAATCCCATGGCCTTGCCCATTATCTTGGGTGTGAGGAAAAGATCCTGTATACACTGCACTACCACATAAACAGCCATTGTCGCAAGCCATAGCGACCAGAAATCCACATCGGAATTGGCAGAACACACTATGCAGAGCACCGTGGTCGGCAGCAATGAGATAAGCTGAAGATACGGCACCATGTTAAGCAAACCTATGAATAAGCCCATCACTATGGCAAGAGGCAGACCGACAATGAGGAATCCTATGCTGAAAAGAATACCCACAATAAAAGCTACGAGAGCCTGACCGCGGAAATAGTGATTCATACTGTTCTTGATATCATTGGCGATTCCGAACGTCTGTTTGCGGTACTTCGGAGGTACAAGATGACGGAAACCGCGGAGCAAACGCTCATAATCAAGCATTATGAAGACCACATACAGCAACACGATAAACCAGTTGAACACTCCCATTATTATGTCGTAGCCTCCGACTATAACACTGCCGAGTGTATTGAATATCGACTGTATGTCCTGACGTGTCAGTCGGCTCGCGATACCGACGAAATCGATCTGCGTACGCAGAAACTCATGCAGGGCATCGGGCACAAAAGGAATCTGCGTACCCTTGTCGGCATAGCCGGTTATGAATGTCGCCACCTGATGAACCTCGCTTATGACCGACGGCAATATGAACACACTCATGGCCACAAGCACAAGCAGAACCTCGAACAGCGTCATCATAATAGGAAGCAGCCTCTTGCGTGTATTTAACAGCCGCATGTTGTACTGCACGAAAGGTTCGAGCATATAGGCTATCAGCCATGCAACCAGAAAAGGAAGAAGAACTGACTTGAGTATATTGATAAGCCATACCGCCAGAACGATGCCGCCTCCCGCAATGAGCAGGCGCACGACACGATCGAACGTGTATGGACGCGAAACTGTCTGCATATCTATCTCGTATTTTTTTGCAAATGTAAGCATTTTAGGCCATTTCCGGCTCTCCACGCAAAAAAATACACATTATGAACGGGATATCGCGAATTTTTAGTTACCTTTGCATAAACTTATGCGGTCTTCCACCGACCGACGGACTGAAATGAGAGTTAAAATCCACCACGAAGGAACACATATAATAATTCTGCTTTTCGTAGTGCTGGCTATTGTCTGCGCTCCGCTATGGATATGGAAATGCCCTGTAGGCATATCTATTATAGTAACGGTCATCTGCGTTGTGTTCTTCCTGTTGGTCACGAACTTCTTCCGTTCGCCGCGACGCCAGTTCCGCGGAAACCGCGAGAATGTGGTTGTCGCAAGCGCCGACGGCAAAGTCGTCGCTCTTGAGGAGGTATACGAAGGCGAATATCTAAAGCAGAACGTAATCCAGCTGTCGGTATTTATGAGTGTACTAAATGTGCACGCCAACTGGTTTCCGGTCGACGGCGAAGTAATCTACGCCACCCATCACCGCGGACGCTTCATGGCTGCCTACCTGCCCAAATCAAGCACCGAGAACGAACGGTCGACAGTAGTCATCCGCACCTCAGGCGGACGACTGGTGCTTATGCGTCAGATTGCAGGAGCCATGGCTCGCCGCATAGTCACCTACGCTCGTCCGGGCGACGAAGCATCTATCGAGGATCACATGGGATTCATTAAATTCGGTTCGAGAGTCGACATATTCCTCCCTCTCGATACTGAGATTTTTGTAAAAATCGGCGACACCACCATAGGTGGCGTGACAACCATCGGACGTCTGCAGCCGCTCAACCCCGATTCAGAAAATGCCTGATATAAAGTGCTCAATACCTAACGCCATCACATGCCTCAACCTGCTTTCAGGTTGCGCGGCCATTGTACTGGCATTCCACGCCTACGACAGACTCGGTCCACTCTACGGTCTGGAATGGTGTTTCATTGCCATAGGATGCGCCGCCATATTCGATTTTTGCGACGGCGCAAGCGCACGCGCACTCGGCGCTTATTCACAAATAGGAAAAGACCTTGATTCACTTTCCGACCTCATAAGCTTCGGCGTCGCCCCTGCAATGCTCGTCGTAAATGTGATGCTGCATTATTCATCATTGACGGCTCTCTGCTACACCCCTCTGCTGCTTGCCGCTTTCGGCGCCCTGCGTCTGGCCAAATTCAACAACGACCCGGAACAGACATCCGAATTCCGCGGACTTCCCATTCCGGCGAATGCCATATTCTGGATAGGAGTCGTGGCGTGGATTGAAAAATACGCTTATCCCGGCACTCCCGTCCTGATTTTGCTTATAGGGCTTATGTGCGCGGCAATGGTAGGAAACTTCCGCATGTTCTCGCTGAAATTCAAGAACTTCAATTTGCGGGAGAACTTCCGGCGCTACATGCTTCTGGCAGCGGCAGCTCTCTTCGTCGTATGCTACGGACTCTCAGGTCTGGCATGGTCAATACTCCTGTATTTTCTCCTGTCGCTCCACCGCCGCAATTACCCCGTATAAAAAACGGACGATTCTATAAAAAACATAAATTCGCGGCTGTATCCGAAACACAAAAAGCGTAAGCCGCGTTACATATAAAGCTACAATCTTCTCAGCCATGGGCTTTTTTACAATCTTATTAATACTCTTCCTGATTTTCATCGTATGGCCCGTCGTACGCACAAGCATACGCATCCGCTCAGCCATGCGCGACATGACCGACCGCGCCCGTCAGGCTGCCGGATCGGGATTCCGCAATCCATCATCTGCCGGACAAAAAAGAAAACGCAAAAAAATCGATCCTAATGTAGGTGAATACGTCGAATTTGTCGAAATCAGCACTGTACGCGACGAGTTAAACACAGATAATTCCGGAAATACATCGGAATTCCGGACAGAGCAACAGATTGTCGATGCCGAATGGGTTGATATACCTGATAAGAAATGAAACAACAAAAGAAAAACGCTTTAATAAGCCCTTATCCGTTTCTTGACGCGCTCGAAGCCAACAACGACCGTGCGTGGTTCGCGGAACATCGCGACGAATACGACACATTGCGCGCGCAATGGATATCGCAGATACAGCTGCTGATCGACACAATGGCTTCGACCTACGCCCCCGAACTGGCCGGAGTCGAAGCAAAAAGCTGCCTCTACCGTATCTACCGCGATATCCGCTTCTCAAACGACAAATCACCGTTCAAAACATATTTCTCCGCACTCGTATCTCCTCGTGGACGACACTTCGACGGAGCCTGCTACTACATCCACCTCGGCGGCGGAAATTTTGCTGAAAACGGCCTTTACGGAGGTGTATGGCATCCCGAATCCGCCGTGTTGCGCAAACTTCGCAAAGCAATAGTCGACAACT
>Ga0073906_1001056_pt1 | contig 45539 bp, 38 predicted proteins | sample Inofromicrocosms_FD_65485 | JGI IMG/M metagenome (GOLD analysis project Ga0073906, IMG submission 65485) | Mouse cecum microbial communities from Vienna, Austria - Inoculum for glucosamine and mucus D2O microcosms | ecosystem: Host-associated > Mammals > Digestive system > Large intestine >...
TTGTTCCCAAGACGGTGTTGACGATCGCGCAAAGAATTCCGCCGATCGGAAAGACCACCCAGCCGGGATGCCACAAATGCCAAACGAAGCTGATCAGCGAAAACACACCCGTTGCGACGAGCATAATGCTCCCGCAGAGCGCGTCGCTCCATTTCTTGCGCTTGTTCCCGCTCTCGTCCGATGCGTCCCCTTTTCCGTTCTGCCTGTTGTATTCCGAAATATCGTATTTCGTGCGCAAGATCCCGAAATACACGAGCCCGCCCACGATAAAAGACAGCAAACACAAAAATACCGCCGTTACGAAGCAGTACGCCGCGTCTTGATTGTTTACCGCGATAATTTCCGCGTCGATGAGCGAAGAAAACACAACGAGAAACACCGTATCAAGCAGAATCGCAGAAACAAGACAAGCCATGGCGGTTGCGAATTTCTTGGCAAACGCCTTGCGCTCCGCATCGCCGTACACCTTTTGCATAACGGGGTGCTCCTTGCGAAACCGATCGTATTCCATACCCGAAAAAATGAACAAAAACACGGACACGGCGACGAACAGCACCACCGTAACCCCGCTCATGACGGACGCCAGCCGTGCGGAAGAGCCGTCGAGATATTCCGAAATTCCGCAAAGCAACAGGCAGACGGAAACGCCGAGCAGGATAAAAAATACGCCGAACGCGACCCACGCCGCAAACCTGTTCGTCTTGGCGATAAACTCCCGTCCGCACTCCTCAGCGTTTTCTTCCTCAGGCTTTTCCCGTAACGCCCCCGCCGTCAAATCGGTGCGGACGATTTCGTCGAGAGATACGCCGAACAAGTCGCAAATCAAAATGAGCTTCTCCGTTTCGGGCGAAGCCTCCCCCGTTTCCCATTTGGAAACGGACTGCCGCGTAACGCCCAACCGATCGGCGAGCTCCTCCTGCGTGATTTTGTCCCGCTTCCTTAAATAATATAAATTTTCCGAAAAACTCACTTTGTCCTCCCGCGAATCGGACTAGTTTCTTTTGTCCGATTTCGCTTTCATTATAGAGGAACTGACGCTAAATGACAACCAACTTGCATTTACATCTGCACATTTTTTGCGCAACCAACGGTTGCATTTCATGAAAACATATTATTCCCGCCGCAAACTTGCTTTCCGTTTCGGCGGTTTTTCATACTTGGAATTGACGCGCATGGCGTTTAAAATCGCAAGCACCGCCACGCCGACGTCGCCGAATACGGCGATCCACATATTGGCAATGCCGAATGCGGACAGAATCAGAATTGCAACTTTTACGGCAATCGAGAAAATAATATTTTGGAACACGATTTGCATCGTCTTTCGCGCTATGCGCTTGGCAAGCGGAATGCCCCGCAAATTATCTTTCATGAGCACGATGTCGGAGGCTTCGATCGCCGCGTCGCTCCCCGCCCCGCCCATTGCGATACCGATATCCGAACGCATGAGCACGGGCGCGTCGTTGATGCCGTCGCCGACGAAACACAAAACGTCTTGCCGACCCTTTTCCCCGAGCAATTTCTCGACTTCCTCCACCTTGTTTTGGGGCAGGAGAGAAGCCTTGTATCCCGTGAGCCCGATTTCATTTGCAACGCTTTCGGCAATCGCTTCGTTGTCGCCCGTGAGCATAACGGTTTTACAGCCCATTGCGTTGAGCGCGCCGACGACCTCTTTCGATTCCTCCTTGATTTCATCGGAAATTAAAAGAGAACCGATAAACTTGCCGTTCCTTGCCACGTAAACGACGGTACCGAGCCCGTTCTCTTTCTCAAACGCAATGCCGTTTTGCTCCATCAGCTTCTCGTTCCCGCAACAGATCGTATCCTCTCCGCAAACCGCGACGACCCCCGCGCCCGCGACGTTCGTGAGCGCGTATCCGCTTTGCGCTTTTTTGCCGTAGGCGGACACGATCGAGCGAGCAATCGGGTGGTTGGAATCTTGTTCCGCAATTGCGGCGAGCCGTAAAATTTCTTCCCTGTCGGATTCGGGACTGATTTTCGTTACCGCAAAATTCCCTTTGGTGAGCGTACCCGTTTTATCGAATACAAAGGTGTTCGCCCGATTGAACTTTTCGAGATAGTTGGAACCCTTGACCAAAATCCCGTATCTCGATGCCGCGCCGATGCCCGCGAAGAAGGACAGCGGAATGGAAATGACCAAAGCGCACGGACAGGACACGACCAAAAAGCTCAGCGCGCGGTAAACCCAAGTAGACCAGTCGAGCGTGATCGCACCGGGAATCACAGCGAGAAGCAACGCAACGATAACGACCGTAGGCGTGTAATACTTTGCGAACTTGGTGATGAAGTTCTCCGCCTTCGACTTTTGGCTCGACGCATTCTCCACGAGGTCGAGGATCTTGGAAACGGTGGAATCGTAAAATTCCTTCGTGACCCGCACTTCGATTTGCGACGTCAGATTGACGCAACCGCTGATCACCTCCCCGCCTTCCGCGATCTCACGGGGCAGACTCTCGCCCGTGAGCGCTTTGGTATCGAGCGCGGTTGCACCCTTTACGACGACCCCGTCGAGCGGCACTTTCTCGCCCGGGTTGATCACGACGATATCCCCGATTTTCACCTCGCTCGGATCGACCTGCTCGAACCCGCTTTCCCGCTTGATATTCGCATAGTCGGGGCGGATATCCATAAGCTTGGAAATGGACTTACGCGATTTTCCCGTCGCGTACGACTGAAACCACTCGCCCACCTGATAAAAAAGCAGAACGGCGCACGCCTCGTCGAAGCCCTCGATTTCCTGCCCCGTCAACCCCCTGTATATCGCGAGCGCGAACGCGCCGAGCGTAGCGACGCACATGAGAAAATTCTCGTCGAACACCTGTCCGCGGACGATATTCCGCACAGCTTTCCACAGGACGTCGTAACCGATGATGAGGTACACCGCCAGATAGAGGGCGAAGGGAAACAGCCAACCGAAGTTCCCCCCGAACACGCGATCCAAAGCAAGAATCTTATCGACGGTAAAGACGACGGCGAACAAGCCGAGCGCGACGAGAATACGGATCAGATTCTTTTTATCCTTTCTGCTCATTGCCGATTTACGCATAGCCAAGCTCCTTTCCGACTACAAAATAATTCTGCAATCGGGCTCTACCTTTTTGCAGACCTTCACGACCTCTTTCATGATGCCCTCGAAGTTCGTCTCGTCCGCCTCGATCGTCAGACGCTGGGAGAGAAAACTCACGGTAACGGAGGTCACTCCGTCGATTTTGGCGATCGCCCTCTCCATCTTCGCGGCGCAGTTCGCGCAGTCCAAATCTTCCAACTTAAATACCTTTTTCATAAAGCCTCCAAAATGATATCCGCTTTTCGCGGTTTTATTTCATTGAACATTTATATTATTGAATAATCATTCAAATATTGCCCTTTAAAAAACAGGGGCTTGCCCTGTCCCCGACGACACCCCAAGCGAACACTTTTATCATGTGCCTTTATTGAGATTTTCATCGGGTAAAATAATTTTATTCTTCGTTGACGTGCGTTAGACCGTATTCCAAAATTTTGGTAACGTGGTCGTCGTCGAGAGAGTACTTCACTTCCTTGCCCTCCTTCGTCCCCTTTACCAATTTCGCGGAACGCAAAACGCGAAGCTGATGAGAAACCGCCGAAATGCTCATTTCCAAAATATCCGCGATTTCCCCCACGTACAAGTCCCTCATCTGCAAACATTGCATGATCTTCGCCCGCGTCGGATCTCCGAACATTTTAAACAGCTCGGCGAGGTTGTATATCACGTCGTCGGACGGCAGTTTATTGCGGATCTCCCGCTTAAAATCTTGCGCCATACAGCCCCCAATATTTGAACAGTTCTTCAATCGTTCAATAACAGTATATTCTTTTTTTGTGCTCTTGTCAACTGTTTTTCGGCAATTTTTTCAAGAATTTCGCGAAAAAATTAAAGTTCCAAACTCAGCCCGTCGTAGGCGGATATCACGCCGTACGTCTTTTCCGCACGCTGTAAACTCTCTTTGGTCGGCGCGGAATTGTGCGAAAAATGCGTGATTACCTTTTTCGTCCCGCCGCCCGCGAGCCCCATTTTTTCGAGGCGCGCGATGACGCGCATATTCTCTTCCAGCCCCATATGGCGCGCGCCCTCGGGCGCTTTTCCCCATAGAAAGGTGCAATCCAGCACGATCAAATCGAAAAGCTTTCCGCCGATCTGATCCAAAAACAAATAGTCCTCTTCGGGAAGCCTGCCCGTATCGGTGAGATATAAAACGCGCTTCCCGCCCTTTTCGAGCGCATACAGCAGAGGTTCTTGCGAGGAATGCTTGGCAAGCAGGGTATGCACCCGCCAACCGCCGAACTCCAATTCCTCGAATGCGCTCACCGTGTGCAGACGGATATTCTCGGAAACAACGTCTCTGAGCTCCCGTTTCGTACACTCCCCGAACACCGAAACGACCTCGGCGTTCCCGTAAATATCGAGGGCGGACGAGGTCATGTTCTGCGCGTATTTGTAACCGCGCAGGATAAAGTCGTGCGCGTAAAAATGGTCCATGTGGGAATGGGTGACGAGCAAATATTTGATAGCGGAAAGGTCTGCGCCCAAAACGGAGGTATGGTAAAAGGCGTCGGGCGGGAACTCGATGCTCAGCTCCCCGTCCAACACGACCTGCGAGCGGGAACGGAATTCCCCGTTCTTTCTCGCGCCCCTGCAAAACTCGCAATTACAAAACAGTGCGGGAATGCCCTCCGCGGCTCCCGTTCCCAAAAATGTAACCTTCATGCCTTAGCCCTATCAAAAAACAAACTGTTTTTATAAACGACAAGCCCGCGTCCTCTTCGGGAAACGGGCAAGGTCTTTTTTTATTTCGCTTAAACTCTGCTCATGTACTCGCCCGTGCGGGTGTCGATACGAATGGTGTCGCCCTCGTTGACGAACATGGGCACTTGGAAGGTCGCGCCCGTTTCCACTTTTGCCGCCTTGGTCACGTTGGTTGCGGTGTTGCCCTTCACGCCGGGCTCCGCCTCGATGACTTTGAGTTCCACGAAGTTTTCGGGCTCCACGGAGAAAGGAACTTCGTTGAGCGATTTCACCGTAACGGTATCGTTCTCCTTGATATATTTGAGCGCTTCCTCTACCTGATCGTAGTTGAGGGGGATCATATCGAAGGTAACGGGATCCATGAAGTAGTAGAATTCCCCGTCCGTGTAGGAATACTGCATCTTCTTCGTTTCTACCTGCGCGGTTTCGAGCTTGGTGGTGGGGTTAAAGGTTTCGTCGGAAAGAACCTGACCCGTAACGACGTTTTTCAGCGTGGTGCGAACAAACGCCGCTCCCTTGCCGGGCTTTACGTGCTGGAATTCCGTAACGGTGTAAACGCCGCTCTTGTATTCGAACGTCGAACCCTTTCTGATGTCGCCTGCCATGATTTGTGCCATAACAAATATCTCCTTAATCTATTACAATATTAAAAGTTTTTTCCCGAGTTTTTTCATGAAGGTATGCGTTACGCCCCCTTCCATGTACGCGCTGTCCTCGATGCGGATCCCGAGCCGACCTGCAAGGTACACGCCCGGCTCGTCCGAGAACACCATGCCGTTTACAAGCTTTTCTTCACTGCGCGGAGCAAGCACGGGATATTCGTGGATCTGCAAGCCAATTCCGTGCCCCAAGGAATGGGTAAAGTACTTGTCCAATCCTTTTTCCGCAAGCGCGTGTCTTGCGATCGCGTCCGCTTCCCGCCCCGTCATGCCCTCGCGCGTCTGCTCTAAAACCCGCATATGCGCGTCGAGCACGCAGCCGTAAATCTTCTTGAATTCTTCGTGCCGTTTGTCGTCGCCGAAGAGGAAGGTACGCGTGCAGTCCGAGCAATACCCGCCGTATTTACAGCCGAAATCGATGAGGACTGCGTCGCCGAATTTGAGCTTCGTGTTCCCCGTTTCGTGGTGAGGAACGCTCCCGTTCGCGCCGAAACCGACGATCGTTTCGAAAGACACCCCCGACGCACCCAGCAACCTCATCTCGTATTCGAGGATCGCGGCGAGCTCGCTCTCCGTCATGCCCTCTTTGAGTTTGGGAAGCGTCGCCGTCAGCGCGTCCTCCGCGATCTCGCACGCCCGCGCAATCAGCGAAATTTCCTGCGGGGTTTTGATCGTCATCGCGTTTTTGAGAGCGGGCATACAGTCTACGAGCGTAAAGCCCTTTTCCGTAAGCCCCTCCGCGCGCGCCAGCGTGGTGAACGCTTTGGGTACGCCGATATTATGATAGGGCGCGATCTCTTCGAGCGCTTCTTTGAGTACGCCCTCTTTTACCGCGATCCCGCTTCCCGCAAGCTCCCTTTGGGCAGCTTCGAGATAGCGCGCGTCGGCAAAAAAAGTACATCCGTCCGCCGTAAGCGTCACATAGCCGTCGGTAGAATAGAACCCCGTGAGGTATCGGCGCAGGAAATCCTGTTCGATAAAGAGCGCTTCCGCGCCCGCTTCACGGTAAATTTTTTGCAATCTATCCGCTAACATAGCCTTATTATACCAAAACCGCGCCGTCAAGTCAATATTTTTTTAGCTATTTTATAAGATTACGCAGCCCCAAATGAGGCTGCGCGAAAGTTTGTCAACGTAAATATTTTATTTCGAATTCCTCCGCGGCGCGGATAAATCCCTGCAACCGCAATTCCAGAACGTCTTTCACCGCTTGGAAATCCATTCTCCTTTCTTCCTCGGAAAGGAGTTCTTCGGAAAACAGCGTACAGTACTTTTCCCCCGCCCTGTTCGACATGGCATTTAATAGTTTGCTCTGCGCCGCGCTCCACTGCTCTGCTTGCTCTTTTTCAAGCGTAACGTATGCGTCCGCCGCTCCCTTTGCGCTCGTAATCCCGTAGCGCAATTTCAACCGCTTGGACAGCGTAAAAATCGTTTCGCCGTTTGCGCTGAAATACCGCTCCGCAGAGCGGGTGTAAAACTCGAACGACGCTTTCCCGTCCCGATACAGCAAAAAGCCCTCCGAATGCGTTTGCAGATATTGCTTGCAGTAATTTACGGCTTCTTCCGCGTTGTCCGTGTACGCTTTGAGAATTTCCAACGCTTCGCCGTGCTCCCGTAAAATTTGTTTGCAAAGCCGACGCACCTCGGGGTTTCCGTTTAAAAGATTCGTATCGACCATCTCGACATAGTCCTCCAAAAGTATTCTCAATCTCGCATTGTCCTTGCCGTTCGGAAGCTCCCGCAAAATATCATTGCAAATTTTTATCAGTGTGCGGTAGCTCATCACGCACCAATTATCGCGGGCATCTTTATAATCGTAGGGCGCGTCGCCTTTCGGCGTGAGATAGACGAAAATCTTCCGCCAACCCTCGCGGTCGCTCAGTTCGTCCTCATAGCGTTTTAGCTGGTTGTCGTGCGTCGTTGTAAACACCTTGTTCTCTATCACGACAACCGTTTTGGTTTTCTGCGATTCCAAAAAAAGATCCATTCGGCTTTCCGCACTGCGGATCACCGTTTCCGTTTGAACGCTTATCTGCTCGTCGCCGAGAAAATCGGAAAAATCGGCAAGCGCGTAAATTTTCGCCTCCCGCAAAATATCGCGGTTATTCTTCTTTCGGCTTTCGTCCCCTTCGGGCTCGGGGTGATCGATGAGCTCCCGCAGAAACTTTTCCAGAAAAAGATTTCCGAGCTTATGCGGTTGGTTTCGATTCAAAAGCCAGGCAAGAAAAGCGGAATGCTTGATTTCCTGCGTCCGCATACCGACCGCGTCGAATACGTTGACGGGACGATACTTGCCCCTCGTGATTTTATTCAGCTCCTCCCGCAAACGCTCCAATTTTTCCTTTGCGGTTTTTACTTCCGTAGAATAATCCATATCTACTCCGTTTTCGATATATTATCATTATACAGCGGATTTTCCGCCAAGTCAACCAATTTAGCGGATTTTCCGCTAAAATAATTGATATGGAAACCACGGGAAAAATTATTCGGGCGCTCAGAAAAAGCCGCAATTTATCGCAAAGCGAATTCGGAAAATTATTCGGGTTTTCCGCCCGAACGGTTTCGGATTGGGAAAACGGAAATACCGAGCCCAATATTGCAACGATCAAATCGATCGTAAAGACGTTCGACATCAGCTACGAAGAGTTCTTCGGCGATATTTAAAGAAATTAAAAAACGCCCCGCGCGGTCTTGTAATAAGACCGCGCGGGGCGTTTTGCCGTCAATCAACCGCGTGTACCCGAGGCGACTTTTTCGTAAATATTCTTCATGGCGCGGGCGTCCTCCGCCTGCGTACCCGCCGACTCGCTCACGATATAGGGTTCCAATTTCAAATCGGCAAGCGCCTCTGCAAGCGGTTCGAATTCGGGACCGTACACGTCGTCCGCAAAGGTCAGATGCTTGATTTCCCCCTTCGCGCCGTACATGATTTTGGAAAAGTGTACGTGGAAATGCTTCATGCGCTCGAAGCCCAGCCGTTCAAGCATGAACTCCAATAGATTTTTATAGTCCGCCGTCGTTTTCAGGCAACCCTGTCCGCGGGCGTTGACGTGACCGAAATCCACGCAGGGAGTATAAATCGCGTCCACCTCGCAAAACCGCACGATCTCCTCCACCGTGCCGATTTGGGCGATCTTGCCCATCGTTTCGGGACAGAATTTAATCCCCTCGTAACCGTTTAAATACAAATAATCGCGCAAAATTTTCAAGCGGTCGAGAGTGCGCTCCACCACCCGTTCCCGCTCCTCTTTGCCCTGCGCGGCGGGGTGAAAGACACAACGCGTGCCCTGCATCGCTTTAAGCGCCTTCGCGCTGTCCAATACGTAGCCGTAGGATTTTGCCGCCATTTCATCGTCGGGATTGCCGAAATTGATAAAGTAGGGTGCGTGAACGGAAAGCTCCACACCCTCTTTTTGAAAGGCTTCCCCGATGGAGATCGCTTTACCCTCCGACATACGAACGCCCCGCCCGAAGGAATATTCGAAGCAATCCAAGCCCCGTTCCTTTACAAAGCGCGCCGAATCCTCGGTGTGCTCAAAGCCCGCCTCATAAAAACTTTCCGAATTCCCGCTCGGTCCGAATTTAATCATGATTTCAAATCCTCTTTTAACTGCTCTTTTAGCTCTTCCCTTGAAGAGAACGTACGGATATCGCGCAAATATCGTTGAGGCTCTATCCGTACTTCCGCACCGTACAAATCGCCCGAAAAGCCCTTTAAATACGCCTCCAACTTGCGTTCCGTTACCCCGAACGTGGGGCGCGCGCCGAAGTTGATAATGGAGGAAAATTCGCCAATCGGCGTTTTCACCTTCCCGCAATACACCCCTTCCTTCATGGCGAATTTCTCTTGCGGGTAGCTGATATTGAGCGTGGGAAAACCGTAAGTTCGCCCCACCTGCCTGCCGTGCTCGACGATTCCCTGCAAAAAGAACGGACATAGAGCGTTCGCTTCTTCGATCCTGCCTTCGGCAAGCAATTCTTTGACGCGCGAAACCGCCGCCTTTTCGCCGTTGATCCGTAAAAGCGGCAAAACGGTTACAGGGCAAGTTGCAAGCTCCTTTAAGAGCGCAGGAGTACCCGCCGCCCCTTTGCCGAAGCGGAAATCCTCTCCGCAAAAAATCGCTTTGGCGTTCACCCGCTCCAAAAGTCTGCTCAAAAAATCTTCCGCCGAAGTCGTTTGAAATTCTTCCGTAAAGGAGAATTCCAACACGCAGGAAACGCCCGCTTCGCGGAAAAGCGTTCTGCGCTCCTCGCGCGTGAATAAATCGCCGCCTTTTTTTACCCCGCCGATGCTCGTAATGGCAATGGGCATACCTGTTTCCCGCGCTGCGGCGAGTAAAGACGCGTGCCCCGCGTGCAGCCCGTCGAAACCGCCCAACAAAAGGGCGCAGGGCTCTTTCACGCGCCCGCGCTCCCCTACGATTTCAAATACGCTCAACACAATTTTTTCTCCGCACGGGCAAACCCCGCTTCCACAAGGGCAAGCCCGTAAAACTGCCCGTCCGCATAGAGCTTATACCTGCCGTCGTCCTGCAAAACGGGCACGCGCACGCCGTTGAAGATCCGCGGATCGACGTCTTCGAGCGCGGGGAACGGCAAAACGCTTTCGGTAGGGATGAGATAGTTCTCTATGTTATCGGGGGAAAGCTCAGCGAGGGTCACTGCGTTTTTAAGCGTAAACACACCGCTTTGGGTGCGCCTCAGCGCCGACATATAGCCCTTCGTTCCGAGCAATTCCGCCAGATCGCGCGCCAGCGCACGAATGTACGTTCCGCCCCCGCAGACGATTTCGAAAGCAAATTCGTCGGGTGCGGTCTGCTCCGACAGCGTGAACGCCGACACCGTGACTTTTTTGGGCGAAAGGGTAAATTCGGCTCCCGCGCGCGCAAGCTCGTAACCCCGCTTCCCGTTCACGCTCTTTGCACTGTACTTGGGCGGAACTTGCATGAGCTCCCCCGTGAGCTTCGGCAGAGCTTCGGCAATTTCCTCTTCCGAAGGGATCCGCCCGCCCGAAAGGATTTCACCCTCCCGATCGAGCGTGTCGGTGGTCGCGCCGAAACGGAAGCGCGCCCGATAGATTTTGGTTTTTCCCGAAAAATAATCGAAGAGGCGGGTCGCATTCCCCACGCCCACGGGGAGCACCCCCGAAGCGAGCGGATCGAGCGTTCCCATATGCCCGCACGGCGTACGGCTGAGCCGTTTTAGCCGATTGGTGACGAACGCCGAAGAAACCCCCTCTTCCTTGTCGATATTCAAAAATCCCGTCATAAATTTCCCGCTTGCGCAACGGCGAATTGCAGTCTGTCGTACACCTCTTCGATGTCCCCGAAGAACATACATCCCGACGCCAGCACGTGACCGCCGCCCCCGAAGGAACGCGCCACCTCGTTCACGTTCACCCTGCCCTTGGAACGCAGGGAAGCCTTATATTGCCCCGCCTTGACTTCCATCAGACACACGCTCACTTCCACCGTGTCGATAGAAAGCGCAAAGTCCACGATGCCTTCCGTTGCATCCTGCCCGAGCCCGCAGCTTGCAAGCGCCTCCTGCGGAACGAGCGCGACCGCAAGCGCGTCGTTTAAAAAGTATCTCAAATTAGAGATGACGCCCGCGTACATACTTGCGCGCGCTTTGCTCTGCTTTTTGAAAATTTCGTAGGTGATCCGCTCCACGTCCGCTCCGCCGTCCATCGCCGTCGCCGCGGCGCGGAAGGTATCTCCGTTCACGTCCCTGTGCGAAAACCCGCCCGAATCCGTCACCATGCCCATCATGAGATAGTCGGCGATCAGCTTATCCTCCTCCACGCCGAGCTCTTTGATGAGTTCCGCGACGTTCTCGCAGTTGCTCGCGCGCTCGCGCACGAAATTATACTTGCAATAACGGGTGTTGGAAACGTGGTGATCGACGTTGATCGTAGGCTTGCCCTTGCGCGCGCCCGCCGAAAACAGCTTTTGAAGCTCGCCAAGACGGGATTCGTCGCTCGTGTCGATGCAGATATACCCTTCGCCGTCAAGCGCGGGCTTGTTCGAAATTTTGTCGACGCCCTCCAAGAAGAACAGCTTTGCGGGCACTTCTCCTTCGTTGACGACTTCGCTCGGAATCCCGAGTTTTTTCATCGCCCGGCATAGAGCCATCGCTCCGCCGATCGTATCTCCGTCCGCTCGAATATGGGTAAAAATCACCGCGCTCTTTAACGTTTTAATGATGCTTGCAATTTCCGCGATGGTATTCACTCTGATCCTCAATCATCCTTTTCTTTTTCGTGAAGCTTGGCGAAAATATCGTCCATTTTCGCGCCGTATTCCATGCTCTTATCCTCTAAAAAGGTGAGCGCGGGCACCGTTCTCATGCGCATGACGCCTGCCAGTTCTCTGCGGACAAACCCCGCGTTTTCCTGAATAAGGCGCAGGGTTTCCGCTTTTTCTTCGGGCGTTTTCGCATAGATGCTGATATAAATTTTCGCCGTTTTCAAATCGGGCGCGACGTCCGCTTCCGTCACGCTGACGATCCCGCGTAAATGGGGCTCTTTGTTTTTGAGCGCGCCCGCAAAGATCGCGGAAATTTCCTTTCTGTATTCACTGTCTAATCTATCCGTCCGCGTCAGCTTCATGCCTGCTTGATCTCCTCGATAAGATAGCACTCGATGAAGTCGCCGATACGGATCTCGTTGAAGTTCTCGATCGCGCAGCCGCACTCCATGCCCGAAGAAATTTCCTTTACCTCGTCCTTATAGTGTTTGAGCTGTTTTACATTGCCTTCGACGATCATGACGTCGTTGCGGTAAATGCGGAGCTTTCCTCCGCGCACGAGCTTGCCTTCCGTGACGAGGCAGCCCGCGACGACGCCCACGCCCGTAATGTTGAAGGTCTGGCGAACCTCCGCCTTGCCCATATAAATTTCCTGATACTTGGGCGCAAGCATTCCTTTGAGCGCCGCTTCCATATCGTCGAGCAATTCGTAGATGATGCGGTAAGTGCGCACGTCCACCTTACTGCGCTCGGCAACCGTTTTCGCCTTTGCGTCGGGACGGACGTTGAAGCCGATGACGATCGCGTTCGCGGAATCGGCGAGCATGACGTCGTTTTCGCTGATCGCGCCCGCGCCGGCATGAATGACCTTTACGCGCACTTCCTCGTTGGAAAGCTTTTCGAGCGAGCTCTTCACCGCCTCCACCGAACCCTGCACGTCGCCCTTTACGATGACGTTGAGGTCTTTGAGGCTGCCCTCCGCCACCTGCTTGAACACGTCGTCGAGGGTGACGATGGTATTTTCTTTGATCATAGACTGACGCTGTTGCGACTTGCGCTCGTCCTGCACCTTCTTCATAAGGCTCTGCTCTACCGCGTAGATCGCGTCGCCCGCGCCGGGCACTTCTTCGAGCCCCAAAACGGATACGGCGGTGGAAGGCCCTGCTTCCTTGACCGTTCTGCCCTTGTCGTCGATCATGGCGCGCACCTTGCCCGTGGTCATACCCGAAATGAGGAAGTCGCCCGTGCGCAACGTACCGTTTTGCACCAAAACACTCGCAACGGGGCCCTTGCCCTTGTCGAGCTTGGCTTCGATGACGACGCCCTTCGCCTTACGGTCGGGGTTGGCGCGCAGTTCCTGCATTTCCGCCACAAGCCAAATGTTTTCGAGGAGCGCGTCGATCCCCTCGCCCGTTTTTGCCGAAAGGGGTACGACGATGACGTCGCCGCCCCATTCCTCGGGAACGAGGTCGTACTGCATGAGCCCCTGCTTCACCCTGTCGGGATCTACGTGGGGTTTATCGATCTTGTTCATTGCGACGATGATCGGCACGTCCGCCGCCTTCGCGTGGTCGATCGCCTCGACCGTCTGCGGCATGACGCCGTCGTCCGCCGCCACGACGAGTACGACGATATCGGTGACTTTTGCTCCCCGCGCGCGCATTGCCGTAAACGCGGCGTGACCGGGGGTGTCGATAAAGGTAATATTTTTGCCGTCGCCGAGCGTTACCGTGTACGCGCCGATGTTCTGCGTGATTCCGCCCGCTTCGCCGTCCGTTACGTTGGTACTGCGGATCTTGTCAAGCAGGGAGGTTTTACCGTGATCTACGTGCCCCATGACGGTCACGACGGGCGCGCGCGTCACGAAACTTTCCTCCGCTTCCGCACCGTGCTCCTCGAAGAGGGTTTCCTCCGCCGTCTTTTCGGGCTTATATTCGAGGTCGATGCCGAGCTCCAACGCGATGAACGCCGCGTTGTCGTAATCGACCGACTCGTTTACCGTCTTCATAATCCCTTCGCGGAACAGCCGTTTGGTGATCTCCACGGCGGAAATACCGAGCTTTTCGGAAAGCACCTTGATGGGGATTTCCTTCGAAGTCACTACGGCGTGTTCGATGCGAATGGTCTGCGTTTCCTTACGCGCGCCCTTCTTGCCGAAGCGCGCTTTTCTGTATCCGCTCTTCTCCTCGTCGAAATCTCCGATGCTCGCGCCTTGCTGACGCTGTAACGCCCGCTTGTTGACGGGACGGCGCTCCACGTAGGTCTTTTCGAACTTCTTAACGGGTTCTCTCCGCTGCGTCGGTGCGGGCGGAGGCGCCACGGGACGAATGGGAACGGGTCTTACGCCCGTCTTGCCCGCCATGCCCTGCGGACGCGCGCCGAACGCGGGGCGCATTCCTCTCGCCGCGCCGTTCTGCGGGCGATTTGCGGGGTTGGAATTCGTATAAGTAGGACGCGCGCCTGTTCCTCCCCTTGCGCCGTTTTGGCTTCTCGGATCGGGACGGAAGGTGGCGCGGGGCGCGCCCTTCCCTTGCGGGCGGACGTTTTCGGTTTCGGGATCGGCTCTGCGAATGACGTAAGAGGCGAGCTTTCTCTCGGGCTTTTGCTCGGGAGCTTTGGGCGTTTCCGCCGGCGCGGGCTCCGCGCTCTTGGGCTCCTCTTGCGTCTTCGCGGGCTCCTCCTTGGGAGCTTTCGCGGCAGGCGCTTCCTCTTTTTTCTCTACGGCGGGCTGCGCGGGCTCGGCTTTCTTTTCCGCCTGCGCCTGAATCTGCGCTTCCGCGGCTATCCTTGCCGCTTCTTCCGCGGCGCGGCGCGCAGCCTCTTCCGCGCGCGCCGCCGCGGCGGAAGCCTCCATATCCCCGAGCTTTTTCATGAGCTCGGCGAGCCGTTTCTCTCCCGACGATATGCGTTTTTGCAAAGCGGCGGTTTCGCCGTCTTTTAAAAGCGCGCTTAATTTCTCGATGTTCTCGTATGCCATAAAATCTCCTCTCGCATAGCCTTACGGCGTCCCGTCAAACAGTCCCGTCCGAACGCAGAATCGCGTCGGCAAGGTTCTTTTCCCGCACGGCGGTCAGCTTGCACTCGGCTTTCCCCGTGAGCGATTCCAAACTTTCCGTCCAAACGACGGGACAGCCGAACCGCTTTTGCAATTTCCCGATCTCTTTTTTCGTATTGTCGGAGGCGGCTTCGTCCGCTACAAGCAAGAACACGTCGCCCTTGCTTGCGGCGACCGCGTTTACGCCGAGCGTAAGCTTGCCTGCCCGCCGCGCAAGCCCCAAATAGCTTGCAAGTTTATTTCCCGCCAAGGAATTCCTCCTCGATCCGCGCGTAAATTTCTGCGCTTACGTCTGCGGAAAAGGTCTTGTTGAGCAATTTGTATTTCTTTAATTTACCGATACAGCCTGCGCCGTTGCAGATATACGCTCCGCGCCCGGGAAGCTTTCCCGAAAAGTCCAAAGCGATTTGCCCGTCCGCGCTTCTCACGATACGGAGCATCTCCCGTTTGGGTTTCTCTTCACGGCACGCAATACAAGTTCTCAGCGGAATTTTTTTCTCAACGGGCATTTATTCCTCCGTCGGCTCCTCCGCAGGTTCTGCGGAAAGCTCCGCAGGCTCTTCTGCGGGCGTTTCGTCGTAATCGTCCTCATAAGCGGATTCGAGGTTGAGCTTTTCCGCCGCCGATTCGCTCTTGACGTCTATTTTCCAGCCGGTAAGGCGTGCCGCAAGGCGGGCGTTTTGTCCGTCTCTGCCGATTGCGAGCGAAAGCTTCTCGTCGGGCACGACGGCGACTGCGGACTTTTCGCCGATCTGCGTGACCGAAACGACCGTTGCGGGCGAAAGCGCCTTTGCAATGAATTCCAAAGGATTCTCGCTCCACAAAATAATATCGATCTTCTCCCCGCCCAGCTCGGTAACGACGGCATTGACGCGCGCGCCCTTGTTGCCGACGCACGAGCCGACCGCGTCCACGCGGGCGTCCTCGGAATATATCGCCATCTTCGTTCTGTGCCCCGGTTCGCGGGCGATCGATTTTACAAGCACCGCGCCCGACTTAATTTCGGGAACCTCTTCCTCGAACAGCCGTTTAACAAGCCCGGGAGCCGCGCGGGATACGAGCACCTGCGCGTTTCTTCCGCCGCTCTTGACCCGCTTGACGTATACTTTTATTTTATCGCCCGCCAAATATTTCTCGCCGGGAACTTGGTCCTGCGGGAGCAACAATCCTTCGATCTGACCCTTGCCGAGCTCCACGTAAACGTTCTTCATATCCACTTTGCGCACAAGCCCGCTCATGAGCTCGCCCTCTTTGTCGGAGAACTCGGAGAGGGTGTTGTCACGCTCGGTTTCGTGGATTTTCTGCAAAATGACTTGTTTTGCCGTCTGCGCCGCAATGCGCGAGAAATCCTTGGGAACGAACTCCTCGGAAATGATGTCGCCCACCTTAGCGTTTTTCTTTTTCTCCACCGCGTCTTTGAGCAGGATCTCACCGTCCTGCGGTTCGTCGCTGTCTACGACGACCTGATGAAAAAAGAAGCGAATGGTGTTCTTGTCGGGATTCAGCCGTACTTCCACGTTTCCGGAATCCCCGAAAAACTGCTTCTTATAAGCGGAAGCCAGCGCGCCCGCAAGCGCGTCGATAAAAGCTTCTTCGCCAATTCCCTTTTCCCGTTCCAAGTCGGCAAGCGCCGCAAAGAAATCCTTATTGACCATAGTTACTCCTTATATTAAACTCGAAATTCTTTCGTTTTCCGTTTTTTGTTAAGCGTTCGTATTTTGTGATGATTTGCGTTTGTAGCGACCGAGGCGTACAGGGAAGTACGGTGAGCGGAGCTACGGGCGCTAAGCGCGCAAAAGGCGACGCTTAAACTTCTATACAGAGGCAGACTTTTGCCGTTTTCTCCGCCTGAAAAGTCTTTTCTCCCTTGTCCGTCGCGACGGTGAAAACGCCGTCCGCGTAGGAAAGCAAAACGCCCTCGTAATACTTTTTCCCATCGATCGGGGCGTACAGGCGCACTTCGATTTTCTCGCCCATATGCTTTTCGTAATCCCGCGCCGTTTTAAAAGGACGGTCGAGCCCGGGCGAGGAGCAGTTGAGCGTGTAACTCTCCCCGAAGCTCGGATCGAACTCGTCGAGCGGGGCGTCGACGGCGCGATGGAATTTTTCGCACAAGTTCAAATCGACTCCGCCCTCCGCGTCGATGAAAATCGTAAGGGAGCGGGTGCGCATATCCCATTCCGCATCGACGATCTCCACGCCGACCTCGCTCGCGACGGGCGCAAGAAAGGCGATCGTATCGGCAACGGGTTTTACTTTCATACGAAAAACCTCCACATAAGAAATTTGAGAGCGGAAGAAAACCGCTCTCAATCTCCTTATCAGTGATCAAGTAACCTTATTATAGCATACTCTTTTTTGTTTTGCAAGCGTTTTTACAAATTTTTCCGAAACACGATGCAGCACGATATGTCATTCTGAACGAAGTGAAGAATGACAAGCAATTTAGCGTCTGGTTATAATCATGCGCGCGTGGCAAAACCGCGCTTTTGCCTAAGCGGGACACAATTTGCCGCACACCTGCGGCTGAATGACTTTTGATAGACAGGCTCAACGCTCCTGTAACTTGGAGATACCATCACGGTTACAAGCTCACGAAATTTTTGCGAAGCAAAAATTTGTGAACTTTACTCTACCGTAACGCTCTTTGCGAGGTGACGGGGATTATCCACGTCGTTGCCTCTGAGTACGCTCAAATAATACGCGAAGAGTTGCAAAGGAATCACGGCGAGGCTTGCCGCAAACAGCTCCTCCGTTTGGGGAATGCGGAAAACCCAATCGCTTTCCTCGGGGAGCTTACGGTTGTTTTCCGCCGTGAACGACGCGAGCACCGCGCCGCGCGTACGCGTTTCCACCATGTTGCTGACCGTCTTTTCGATGACCCCGCCCTGCGTGAGAAGCCCCACGACGAGCGTGCCGTTTTCGATGAGGCTGATCGTGCCGTGTTTGAGCTCGCCCGCCGCGTACGCCTCGGAGTGGACGTAGCTAATTTCTTTGAGCTTTAAACTGCCCTCGATGCTGACGGCGTAGTCGATGCCCCTGCCGATAAAGAACACGTCTTTCTTGTTCATCGCTTCGAACGCGAAGCGTTTGATCTCTTCCTTCCCGTCCAAAATCGTTTGCACCTTTTGGGGAAGCGCTTCCAGTTCGCCGACGAGCTCCGCGCTGCGCGCGGGCATCAGCGTGCCGAATACCTCGCCCAGCTTGATCCCAAGCAGATAAGACGCGATCAGCTGTGCGCTGTACGCCTTGGTGGTCGCCACGGAAATTTCGGGCCCCGCCTTAGTGTAGAAAACGAAATCCGCTTCGCGGGCAATCGCAGAACCGACGACGTTGACGACGGCAAAGGTGCGCGCACCGTGATTTTTCGCAAGGCGCAGGGCGGCAAGGCTATCCGCCGTTTCCCCCGATTGGCTGATGACGAGCACCAAATCCCCTTCTTGGAAGAGGGGAGTGCGGTAGCGGTATTCGGAGGCAAGCTCCACCCTGACGGGAATATGCGCAAGCTCCTCGATAACGTACTGCGCGGCGACGCCCACGTGATACGCAGAACCGCATCCGACGGCGATGATCCGTCGGACCTTTTTAAGTTCCTCCGCCGTAATGCCCGTTTCCGAAAGATCGATTTTCCCGTTTCCGTCCAATGCGGCATGCAGAGTGTCGCGAATGACGCTCGGCTGTTCGTGCATCTCTTTGAGCATAAAGTGCTCGTATCCGCCCTTTTCAGCCGCCTTCATATCCCAAGTGATCTCCACGGGAGATTTTTCCACCCGTTCGCCGTCTAAATTGTAAAACTCCGCAGTCCCCTTGCCCAAACGGCAAAGCTGCATATTATCCACGTAATAGACGCTGCGCGTATAGCTCAAAATGGCGGGCACGTCGGAGGCAAGATAGCTCTCTCCGCCCGCAATCCCAACGATCATAGGGCTGTCTTTCCGCACGGCGTAAATCTCGCCCGGATAGTCGCGGAAGAGCACGGCGAGCGCGAAAGAACCGCGTACGCGCAGGGCGAATTCCGAAAGCGCCTTCACGGGATTTCCATACCTGCGGTAATAATGATCGACGAGCTTAATAGCGACCTCGGTATCCGTTTCCGAATAAAACTCGTAACCGCGCGCCGAAAGATTCTTCTTTAACTCGGAATAGTTCTCGATAATGCCGTTGTGCACGGCAACGATGGAGTGCTCCGCATTCGTATGCGGGTGCGCGTTGAGCGAATCGGGCTTGCCGTGCGTCGCCCAGCGGGTATGACCGATTCCGCAGCTCCCCTCCATGACCTTTCCGCCGTCGAGCTTTTCGGCAAGAACGCGCAGTCTGCCCATCTCCTTGCGAATATCGATCGCACCGTCCGCCGTCTGTACGGCAACGCCGGCGGAGTCGTAACCGCGATATTCGAGTTTTTTCAATCCGTCAAGTAAAATCGGCGCCGCTTTTTGCGTGCCGATATATCCTACGATTCCACACATAGAAACAACCTCCGTTTTCGCGGGGCGATCAAACGATATGCCCCTTTTGCCTCATAATGTCGGCGACTTCGTTTACGCACTGCTCGCACAGCTCCTTGGTTTTCGCCTCCGCCATAATGCGGACGAGCGGTTCCGTGCCCGAAGAGCGCACCAGCATTCTTCCGCTTCCTTTCAGCTTTTCGTTGAGCTTTTTCACCGCGGCAAGCACGTCCCCGTCGTTCTGCGCCGCGTCCTTGTCTTTTACCGTTAAATTAAGCAGTACCTGCGGATAAACCGTCATGGGCTCGCAGAGCTTGGAAAGCGTCGTCTTGCGGGCAAGCACCGCCTCCATGACCTTCAAGCTCGTCAAAATGCCGTCGCCCGTCGTGGCGTATTTGGAGAAAATGACGTGCCCCGACTGCTCGCCGCCGATCCTGTTCTTGTGCTCGGACATATATTCGTATACGTACTTGTCGCCGACCGCCGTCTGCGCGTAGTCGATCCCCGCCTCTTCGAGCGCCTTATAGAGCCCGTAGTTGGACATGACGGTCGTCACGACGGTGTTGGTAACGAGTTTTCCGCGCTCCTTCATGTATTTTGCATACAAATACAAAATATGGTCGCCTGTGACGAGATTGCCCTTTTCGTCTACGCAAAGGCATCTGTCCGCGTCGCCGTCGTAGGCAAAGCCGACGTCCAATTTCTTTTCGAGCACCAATTTTTGCAATCCCTCGATGTGCGTGGAACCGCAATTCTTATTAATATTCTCCCCGTCGGGCTCCGCGTTAATGACGTAAGTCGTCGCGCCAAGCGCCTCGAATACGGAATGAGCGATATTCCACGAGCTCCCGTTTGCGCAGTCGAGCCCTACTTTGACCCCGCGGAAAGAATACATTCCCAAAGAGATAAGGTAGCCGACATAGCGGTTGCGCCCCGAAGCGTAGTCCACCGTCTTGCCGATTTTTTCCCGCTCGGCAAAAGGAAGTTCCTTCCAAGTCTGCCCGAACAGCTCCAAATCGCCGTCCAAGAAAGCCTCGATAAGCGCAATGGTGCTCTCCTCCATCTTCTCGCCGTTCGAATTGATGAGCTTGATGCCGTTATCGTAATAAGGGTTGTGGCTGGCGGAAATCATGATCCCGCAGTCGAACGCGTCCACCCGCGAAATGAAGGACACGGAAGGCGTGGTGGTAACGTGCAGCATGTATGCGTCCGCGCCCGAGGCAGTAAGCCCCGCGATCAACGCATACTCGAACATATAGCTCGAACGGCGGGTATCCTTGCCGATTACCATGCGGGGCGCGGAGTCGTCCCCCTTTCTGCGTTTGAGCTCCCCGTAGTACCAGCCGAGAAAGCGTCCGATTTTGTATGCGTGGTCGGAAGTTAGCGTTTTATTCGCTTCGCCGCGAAAACCGTCCGTTCCGAAGTATTTGCCCATAAGTATGCTCCTTTGTAAGTAGTGTTTGTATTTTGCCGTATTTTAAAACGGCGTACGCATTTGTTTTTTTACGGCTATGCCTTTTTCACGATCACGCCGCCCGTCTTGTAAATGCTGTCGGACGGGATCACGCCCCTGACGCAGGAGAGCGGATAGACGTTGGTGTTCGGACATACGACGGTACCGGGGTTGAGCACGCTGTTGCACCCGATTTCCACGCAATCGCCGAGCATCGCGCCGAATTTTTTCAAGCCCGTTGCAATCTGCTCCGTTTTTTCTTTCACGACGACGAGCGTTTTATCCGATTTGACGTTGGAAGTCACCGCGCCCGCGCCCATGTGCGACTTATAGCCCAAAATGCTGTCGCCCACGTAGTTGTAGTGCGGAACTTGCACGCTGTCGAATAAAATCACGTTTTTCAGCTCCGTGGAATTGCCCACGACGCTCCCTTTCCCCACGACCGCGCTGCCGCGGACAAACGCGCAGTGGCGCACTTCCGCGCCCTCGTCCACAATACAGGGCGCGCCGAGATAGGCGGTGGGCGCAACCTTCGCGCTTTTGTGTACCCACACGCGGGGGGAAATTTCCTCGAACTCCTCCTTGGGAAGAGTTGCTCCAAGCCGTTCGATTTCCTCCTTGATGCGGGAAAGCGCTTCCCACGGATAAGTAAATTGCCCCAAAAATTCTCCCATAATCGAATGGGATAAATCGTAAAGATCTTTTACCGTTGTTTTCATGCTTCCTCCTCCCGCACACGCCTCATTACAGTTTAGCACGTTTTACGAAAATGCGTTCCTGTATTCATTATGTTTAATTTCATTTTGTTTGGCAAAAAAATTCTTCATTTTTGGGAATAAAACCGCAAAAACGCAGCCCGAAGCTGCATTTTTGTGAAAATTCGATTCAATCTTGCGGTTGATACGTTGTTACAAGCTCGGCGACCATGTGCTTCATGTCCTGCGTTTCCTCGCTTGCGGCGACTTTGAGCTTTTCCAAAACCGTCCAAAGTCTTCTTTCGTCGAGTTCGATGGGGTTTGCAATGTTGATGAGCCCGTTCGGCGTCTTCTGCATTCCTTCCTCGTCCATGAGCCGTTCCTCGTACAGCTTTTCGCCGGGGCGAAGTCCCGTACACTCGATCATGATGTCGACGTTGGGCTCGTACCCCGAAAGCTTGATGAGGTTATAGGCAAGGTCATAGATTTTAACGGGCTCGCCCATGTCGAGCACGAATATCTGCCCGCCCTTAGCGTACGCGCCCGCCTGCAAGACGAGGGACACCGCTTCGGGAATCGTCATGAAATAGCGGATAATATCCTTATGGGTGACGGTGACGGGCCCGCCGTCCTTGATCTGCTTTTCGAAGAGCGGAATCACCGAGCCGTTAGAACCGAGCACGTTGCCGAAACGCACCGCCACAAAGTTGGTGGATTTACTGTGCTTGCCGATGGTCTGAATAATCATTTCGCAGATGCGCTTGGTCGCGCCCATGATGTTGGTGGGATTGACCGCCTTGTCGGTGGATATCTGCACGAAGGTCTTTACGCCGTACTTATCGGCACAGCGGGCAACGTTCAGCGTTCCGAACACGTTGTTCTTCACCGCTTCGTTCGGGCTTGTTTCCATAAGAGGCACGTGCTTGTGCGCCGCCGCATTGAAGACGATATCGGGGTGATAGCGCTCGAACACGTCTTCCATTTTCGTCAAATCTCTTACGCTTGCGATGAGCGCGAGCAGGTTGAGCTCGGGATGTTTGCGTTTGAGCTCCTGCTCGATGTCGTATGCGTTGTTTTCGTAAATGTCTAAGATAATCAGTTGCTTGGGATTGTGCGAGGCGACCTGACGGCAGAGCTCGCTTCCGATAGAACCGCCGCCCCCCGTTACGAGCACGACCTGATTCTCGATATAGCCGATAATCTCTTCCAAATCGACCGTGACCTGTTCTCTGCCCAAAAGGTCGGAAATGCGCACTTCGCGCAGGGAAGAAACGCTCGCTTCCCCGTTTACGAACTGATAAATTCCGGGCAGGATCTTTACCTTACAGCGCGTCTTGTTGCAGATGTCGTAAATGCGTTTGACGTCCGCCTTGGAAGCCGCGGGCATTGCAATAATGATTTCGTGTACGCCGTACTGGGCGGCAAAGAGCGGAATGTTCTTGGTAGACCCCACTACCTTTACGTTGTTGATGCGCTTGCCGAGTTTATTCTCGTCGTCGTCGACGATGCAGACGGGAACGTAGTCGATTTTGTCCGTCGTCTGAATTTCGCGAATGAGCATCGTACCCGCGTTTCCCGCGCCGACGATCATGGCGCGCACCTTCCCCTTCGTTTTACGGCTGATAGAATATTTTACCGTAATATAAAAGCGTTTGGAAAAACGGACGATGAGAGCAAACAGGGCGAGGAGCACGCAATAAATGATCATGATCCGCCAATTTTCGGCAAAGTCGAAAATAAAGATATAAGCGACGTTCATGACGAGCACCATACAGACGGCGCCGACCATTTTGAGCACGTCGATAATGCCGACGGAAGTAAACACGAAAAAGTAAAGACGGAACAGCGCAAAGAAGAAAAATACCGTTACGAGGTTGGCAAGATATACCCAAAGCAGATTTAAGCTCGGCTCGATCGTAGATTCCACGATCAAATAAGCAAATATAAACGCCAGCGACATACAAGCGAAATCGCCGAGCGCAACAATAGCAATATCTTTTATTTTTCTCTTGCTGATTTTCATAGGAACCCCGCTAAAATTCTTCTCTCGATGCGGAAAATATTCGGCACGCCTTGCCCATACGTTAAAATTATAACACACTTATACGTGCATTGCAAGTAGTTTGCTCAATTTGTTAACGCATATTCCGTCATGAATTTATATGACAGAATTCAAATTTTTACGCCTTCTGATACGGAAGGCGTAAAAAACAAGCTCAGCTCTCTTCCTTGTATTTCATGGCGTAGACCGCCTTCGCCACCCATTTGACGCCCCTCAGCGTTCTGCCGCGGGTATTCGTCGCGTCGATGGGGATATCCTCCGTGGAAAACTCCGCCATCGTACCGTCCTCTTTCACGGCGGCAAGCATATAGGGCACGGTGACGTAGTCGGCAAAAATCACGCTCTCCGTTTTAAGCGAGGCGATCTGCACGCCCTTGCGGTAACGGGGCAGGGAATCGATCTGCGCCGCAATGACGCGTTTGAACCGTCCGCCCGAAATGGCGACGACGATCTCCCCCTCGCCGTCGATCTGCGAGGCAAACAGCACCTCGTCCCCCTCTTTGAGATTCATGCCCTTAACGCCGCCCGCGACTCTTCCCTGCATGGGAATGTCGTCCTTGCGGGCGTTGAGGCACATACCGCCCTTCGTGACGAAGAATATCGTTTCCTCTTCGCCCTCCACGTTCTCCTGCGCCGTGAGCAAAGCATCGCCCTCGTTCAGACGGATCGCGGGGAAGCTCGGCTTGTTGACGGAGGTGTATTCGCTTCTCGCCGTCTTTTTGAGCATTCCCTGCTTGGTGATAAACAGGAGCTCGCCTTCCTCCTTGGCGGCAGGCAGTACGGCAACGGGCTTTTCGTTTTTCTCCGTTTCTTCAAAGAGGTCGGAAAGCTTGTGCCCGCCCTCGCCGTATTTGCAAGAGAGCAATTCGGCGTACAGTCGATAACAGTTCCCCTTGTCGGTAAACACGAACAGCGGTTCGTCCGATTTCGCCCGCACGAAATAAGGCATGACGACGGAGGGTTTGGACTTCTCCCCGATCTCCTTATTCGACATATTGTAGTTCTTTTCGGACACGCATTTCAGCTTGCCCTCCGCCGAGATCCCGACAAGGCTCTGAACGCCGGGCCCGCGCACGTCGGCACGCTCCGCCTCCGCCTCGTCGGCGCTGAACACCCACTTGGACTTTCTGGGCGTTTTATATTTCTTCTTGATTTCGAGCAACTCTTCCTTGATGACGTTGTTCAAAAGCGTTCGGCTGTTGACGATCGCCTGCAATTTTTCGATGAGCTCTTTGAGCGCTTTCAGTTCCTCTTCGAGTTTGAATATTTCGAGTTTCGTGAGGCGCGCCAAGCGCAAATCCAGAATTGCCTGCGCCTGCCGTTCGGAGAGATCGAAGCGTTTGCGCAGTTTTTCGCGCGCGTCCGCGGTCGATTCGGCCTTCTTGATGATGCGAATGACTTCGTCGATATTGCGCACGGCGACGATGAGCCCTTCCAAAATATGGCAACGTTCGCGCGCTTGGTTTAAATCGAACTTCGTGCGGCGGAGCACCACCTCCCGCTGGTATTCGGTGTAATGGCGAATAATATCCATGAGCCCCATGAGCATGGGCTTTCCGTTCGCGATCGCCACCATGTTCATGCCGAACGTCGTTTCCAGATCGGTGTATTTATAGAGGAGCTTTAAAACATTGTTGACGTCGGCGTCGCCGCGAAGCTCGATCACGGCGCGCATACCCACGCGGTCGCTCTCGTCGCTGACCTTGGTCACGCAGGAGAGCTCTTCCTTTTTCTCCTCGCGCAGTTCCGCGATCTTGCGGAGCAAATTCGCCTTGTTGACCTGATAGGGAAGCTCGGTGATAACGATATTCTTTTTATCGCCCTCCGCCTCCTCGACGCGGATCTTGGCGCGAATAAAGATGCGCCCTTTGCCCGTTTTATACGCCTGATTGAGCTCGTTTGCGATGATAAAGCCCCCCGTGGGAAAATCGGGCGCGGGGATATATTTCAGCATATCGTTGAGGCGGATCTTCGGATTGTCGATAAACGCCACGACGCCGTCGATGACCTCGGCGAGGTTATGGGGCGGAATATTGGTCGCAAGCCCTACCGCAATGCCCGACGCGCCGTTTACGAGCAGGTTGGGAAAACGCCCCGGAAGCTTTTCGGGCTCTTTTAAGGAATCGTCGAAATTGAGCGCGAAGGGAACGGTATTCTTATCGAGATCGCGCAGAAGTTCCAAAGCGAGCGGCTCCAAGCGCGCTTCCGTATAACGCATCGCGGCGGCGGGGTCGCCGTCCACCGAGCCGAAGTTGCCGTGCCCGTTCACGAGCGTTCTGCCCATATTGAAATCCTGCGCCATACGCACCATCGCGTCGTAAACCGAACTGTCGCCGTGCGGGTGATACTTACCCATGCAGTCACCGACGATACGCGCCGATTTCTTGTGCGGTTTATCGGGGAAAAGCCCCATTTCGTACATGGTGTATAATATTCTGCGTTGTACGGGTTTGAGCCCGTCCTCCACACGGGGCAAGGCGCGGTCGAGAATAACGAATTCCGCGTACGGAAGCATGGAGGCGGGAAGCACTTCTTCGAGCGGAGTTACGAACAGCGTGCCCTTCGGTTCGACCCGCGGTTGCTCATTCTTCTTCATCGCCGTCCCCCTCCTTCTTTAACTTCACGCGGCTCATGAATTCGTCCGTCTTATTGAAATTGGCGTTCCGGCTCAAAAACTCTTTGCGCCCGTCCACCCTGTCGCCCATGAGCGTAGTGATCATGTTCTCCGCGGCGACGGCGTCCTCGATCGTCACCTGCGTAAGATTGCGCCGCGCGGGATCCATCGTCGTCGCCCAAAGCTGTTCCGCGCTCATCTCGCCCAAGCCCTTGTACCGCTGAATGAGATACCCGCGCCCGACCTTCTCGATCTTCTCCTGCAATTCGACTTCGTCGTACGCGTATTCCTCCACGCCCCCGTGTTGCTTGTACACCTTATACAGGGGGGGCATACCGATATACACGTGCCCCGCGTTAACGAGCGGACGCATATAACGGAAGAAAAAGGTAAGCAAAATACAGCGGATATGGAAGCCGTCCTGATCGGCATCCGATAAAATAATGACCTTATGATAATTGATTTTGTCGAGGTTGAACTCGTTGCCGATGCCTGCGCCGAGCGCGGAGATCATGGTGCGGATTTCCTCGTTTGCGAGCACCTGATCGAGCCGCTTTTTCTCCACGTTGAGCGGCTTCCCGCGCAAGGGCAGAATGGATTGGAACTGCCTCACGCGCGCCTGTTTCGCCGTGCCGCCCGCAGAGTCCCCCTCTACGATGAACAGCTCGTTTTGCTCGGGCTTTTTTCCCGAACAGGACGCAAGCTTGCCCACGAGGGTAAGAGAGTCGATGCTGTTCTTCGCCCGCGCCGTTTCTTTTGCCTGACGCGCCGCAATGCGGACGCGCGCCGCGCCCTGCGCCTTTTTGATGATCTCTTCGAAGGTCTTTTTGTTTTTGCTCTCCTGCGCTAAGGCGCGAAGCCCCTCCACTACGCTCCCCTCTACGGGCGTGCGCGCCTCGGGATTTCCGAGCTTGGTCTTGGTCTGCCCTTCGAACTGCACGTTCTTCATTTTGATGGAGAGCACGGCGGTGAGCCCTTCGCGGAAATCGTCGCCCAAGAAATTGGCGTCCTTATCTTTGAGAAGTTTGTTGTCCCGCGCGTAATCGTTGAGCATACGCGTTAAGCCTCCGCGGAAGCCCATTTCATGGAAGCCCCCTTCGGGCGTGGGAATATTGTTGACGAAGGAAAAGAGATTTTCCGAATACTCGCCCGTGTGCTGAATGGCGAATTCCACGAGAATACCGTCCTTTTCCGTGCGGTAATACAGGGGCTTGGAATAGAGCGTGTTTTTCCCCTCGTTCAAGTAGCGCGCGAAATCGGAAATACCCCCCTCGTAGTGATAGGTGACGGAATAGGGCTCGGTTGCGCCCAGCAAATCGAGCTGCTGCGCCTCGTCCTCGCTCTTCTCCTTGTCCACAAACTCGTTCGCCGTAATGCGCTCATCGGTGAGCGTAATGGTGAGCCCCTTGTTCAAAAACGCAAGTTCGTTCAACCTGTGGGAGATCGTACTCAGTGAAAATTCCGTGGAGGAAAACACCGCGTCGTCGGGCATAAAGCGGATAAAAGAGCCGTGCTTGTCCGTCTTTTGCTTGCAATCGGCAAGGGGCGCGACAGGCACGCCCGACTCGTACTTGTTCTTTTTTTCGTTAAAATAGGAGTGAAAGCTCATCTCCCATGTTTTTTTGTTCTTATAAACGCGCACCTTCAACCATTTGGAAAGCGCGTTGGTAACGGACGCGCCCACACCGTGCAGACCGCCCGAAAACGAATAGTTATGCTCGTCGAACTTACCGCCCGCGTGCAACTGCGTAAATACGACCTGTACCCCCGAAACCTTTGTTTTGGGGTGAATGTCGGTGGGAATTCCCCGTCCGTTATCTTCTACCGATACGCTTCCGTCCTTATAAATGCGTACGTCGATTTTATCGGCGTAGCCGTTCGCCGCTTCGTCGATCGCGTTATCCACGATTTCCCACAAAATGTGGTGCAGTCCTTTGGGACCCGTCGAGCCGATATACATTCCCGGGCGCAGACGTACTGCGTCCAATCCCTCTAATATAGTAATATCGCCCGCATCGTAGTGTTTTTCTTCCATGTACCCCTCGAATTTCAGACAGTATTTCATTAGAATTATACCATATTTTGTTGCAAAAGGCAACCGAAATTGCCATATATGGTGTATTTTTTGCCCTTCCCCCCGTAGCGTACTCCCTCCCATGCAAAAACGGAGGACTCAAACGAGTCCTCCGCCCTATTGCATTTATAAATTGAAGCAAATATTTCCGTTATGCGTTTATCTGTTTGACCGTCAAAGTTGTATTCACTCCGTCGCCCAACGTAACACCCACGGCGAGCAATGCCGAAAGCGCCATATCGATCACGTCGCCCGCAGTCAAAGCAATAATTATACTTCCGCTATAAAGAGAGCTTACGCCAACCGACAAAACTCGCGATATCGTCGCCTGCGGAATCGCCGTTCCGTTTCTGCGTACCGACATCGTAACCGTCGTACCAAGCGCCGCCGACACATTAGAGAAGTAATTGATTTCATATACTCCGGTAGCCCCCACCGTAAGACTGTTGACAGGAGTATCCGTTACGTTTTTCAACGGCATAGCGGAAGGAATCGGCAGTTGCGTTGTACCGCCTATCGTCAAGTTGAGCGTTTGCGGCGTCGTATTGTACAACCCGCCGTAAGCGTTTAAATCGGCTATGCCGGTAGGCCCGGTTGCGCCCGTAGGACCCGCTACGCCCGTCGCACCGGTTGCGCCCGTTGCACCCGCTACGCCCGTTGCTCCCGTTGCGCCCGTAGGGCCTGCTACGCCCGTTGCTCCCGTTGCACCCGTAGGACCTGCTACGCCCGTTGCTCCCGTTGCGCCCGTAGGGCCTGCTACGCCCGTTGCTCCCGTTGCACCCGTAGGACCTGCTACGCCCGTTGCTCCCGTAGGACCCGCCTCGCCGGGCATTCCCTGTAAGCCCTGTACACCCTGCGGACCCGTAACGCCTGTCGCACCCGTAGGTCCTGTTGCCCCCATAGGCCCCGCTATACCCGTTGCACCCGTTGCACCCGTAGGCCCGGCAGGCCCCGTTGCACCTCTCGGACCGGTTGCACCCGTAGGACCTATTACGCCCGTACCGACGACCACCCGCACGCGCTTTACACAATGACAATGGCAAGGGCGGTAGTCGTGAAAATCTTCAAAGCACATAAAAATTTCTCCCTTTGTAACGAATCGTTCACCGACCCGTCCACTATTATCATAGTATTAAAAGAAGAAAGAGGTGACAATAGTATGACGGTTTCCCTTTGCATGATCGTAAAAAACGAGCAGGAAGTTCTTGCGCGCTGTTTGGAAAGCATAAAAAACACCGCAGACGAAATCGTGATCGTAGACACGGGCTCCGACGACGATACGCCGCAAATCGCGCGAAAATTTACCGATCTGGTGTATTTCTATCCTTGGCGGGACGACTTTGCAAGCGCGCGAAATTATGCTTTTTCCAAAGGCACGGGAGATTATTTGATGTGGCTCGACGCGGACGACGTTCTCCCCGAGGGAGAAGCGGAAAAATTGACCGCCTTCCGCAAAGACTTGGAAGAGCGAAAACCCGATTTTGTAGAATGCCCCTACGAGATGACGGACGGGCAAGGAAACCCCGCAACGGTGTTTACCCGTGAACGGCTGTTTCGGCGGGAAGCAAATTTTCAATGGATCGGGCGGGTACACGAGTGCATCGCCCCGCGCGGAGAACGGCTTTCCGCCCCCTTCCGCATACGGCATTTGGGAAGCAGCAAACCGCGCGGAGCGCGCAACTTGCACATATACGAACGCTGGGCGGCGGAGGAAACACTGAGCCCGCGCGATTTATTCTATTACGGGCGGGAACTCTACTACAACCGCTTATACACGCCCGCAATCGCAGTATTAAACGAAATGCTTGCAGGGGACGGCTGGTACGTCAACAAAATAGAGGCTTGCAAAGTATTAGCTCTTTGCCACCGCGAACGGGGAGAACGCGAATTTGCCGTCCGCGCGCTTTTGCACAGCTTTTCTTACGGACATCCGCGCGCTTCGGTTTTGTGCGAGCTGGGAAAATGCTTCGCCGAAGGAGCGAAACACGATTTAGCCGCTTATTGGTACGAACGCGCCCTCGAATGCGCCGACCGCTCCGCCGAGGGAGATTTCGAAGAACCGTCTTGCCGCGGGATCGTTCCCCTCATCGAGCTTACCTGCTGTTACTACGCCTTGGGCGACAAAGCGCGGGCGTTCGAATATCACAAGCGCGCGGAGGAGCTTTCCCCTTCTCATCCCGCCGTCCGCCATAACCGCGAATTCTTCCGAACAATCGGTATGCTTTCATATTAGCCCGATATTCCGAACCCACCGTCCGCAAAAGCGTAAAAAAACACCGTGCGAACGCACGGCGTTTTTCGATTCGTAAATTGATCAGTTCCAATCGGGCGCAGGTGCTCCGGCACCGAACCCGAAAATTTTTTTAAGCATTTCTTCTGCATCGAAGGGCTTATAGCTGTCATCCGTCGCGATCCCTTCGGGAAGCCGAGCCTGCTTGTCGGTAGCCTTTAAGGAGCAGCCTCCCTTCAACACCACCGTACCGCTGACGGCGCCCATCTCCGTAACCGTTTGCAGCGACATATCGACGTCGTACACGATTCCCGCCCCTTCGAACATACCGTCCTTATCGAACGCAACGTAGAAATCGACGGCAAAACTATTAAATGCGATCTCCGCCGCAATCCCCTCTTCGCCCTCGGCTTCCGCAATCAGCTTCTCCGCCGTTTGCTTATCGAGGGTGAATTTGAGCTTCAAGCCCTTCCGCTGATCCATAGAAATTTTTACGCCGTTTGCCGTGAGCTCTTCGAGCATGGCTTTGAATTCGTCGGGCTTTTCCGGCACCGCAGGGAACTGCGGATCGCTCGGAATTTCAGGCATACCGGGAACGCCTCCGATCCCGCCGATCGTATCCTCAACGACGTCCTCCAAATTAAGCTTGGTATTGCCCGCAAAGAACGAAGACGTCTTGACCGGCGAAATATAGAGGCTTTCCATATCGTGATAGATCGCGAGCTCCTCGTCATAGTCCATATTGAAGGTGATGCCGGACGTCGTAATTCCGCCCTCCGTCTTTAATTTCTGCTTTCCCGCACCTGCGGAAGTCAATCCGTTTTCTTCCATGGCAAGGGACACAAGGTACTCGGCGCTCGATTCCGCGTCCCACTTAAAAGCGACGTTCGAAACGATCCCGTTTCCCATATCCGCTTTTACGCTCAAATCGATTTTTGCCGACGCCTCCTCCTCGGCTTGCAGATTATAAGTCCAACCGACTTCCTCCACGTTACCGAAAGAATCATCGAACCTGACTTCCTCGCACGCCGCCGCGACCTCCTCCGCCGTAGCTTCCTTATATTTCCCGCTGATTTCACCCGTCTTTCCGCCGCAGCCCGTAAGCATGGCGAGCGCCCCCACGGTAAAGAGCGCACCCGCAACAAATAAACTTTTCTTTTTCATATTTTTCTCCTTTCAGCTGAATTCGCCGTTACTATGATACTACATATATTTTACTACTTACCCCCCCCCTGTTGTCAATATCTTTTCGAATTTTTTTTGGTTTTTCGGCAATATTTTTCCCAAAAGAAGAAAACGACGGAAAATTTACTGAAATTTTCACTTCGTTTTTATTTTAAACAGAGTTTGTCACTTGCATTTCTGACAAAGCATATGGTATGATATCGTCAAGAGATTAGCATTTTTAACGGAGAAGCATATGAGTTATTTGACGCTGAAAGGAGTAGGCAAGCGCTACCAAACGGGTAACGTGGCGGTAGACGCACTCAAAGGCGTATCGTTCGAGCTCGAAGACGGGGAATTCGTCGTGATTCTCGGTTCGAGCGGCGCGGGAAAAACAACGCTTTTAAATCTTCTCGGAGGCATGGACCACGCCACGGAAGGAGAGATCGTACTCGACGGAAAATGCGTCACCGCGTTGGGTAAGCGCGGACTTACCGACTACCGCAGAAACGACGTTGGCTTCGTCTTTCAATTCTATAATCTGATGCCCAATCTCACCGCACTCGAAAACGTGGAGATCGCCGTGGAGATCTGCAAGAACGCGCTCGATCCAAGAACGGTGCTCGGACAGGTAGGTCTTGCGGAACGTCTTAACAACTTCCCCGCACAGCTCTCGGGCGGAGAACAGCAACGCGTATCCATTGCGCGTGCCGTTGCGAAAAATCCCAAGCTGCTCCTCTGCGACGAACCGACGGGCGCGCTCGATTACGTGACGGGCAAACATATTTTAAAGCTGTTGCACGACATTTCGCGCGAGAAGAAAAAACCCGTTATCATCGTCACCCACAATGCCGCGCTCAAAGACATGGCGGATAAAGTCATCCATATCAAGAACGGGCAGATCGAAGCCGTCGAGGCGAACCCTTCGCCCAAATCCATTGAGGAGATCGAGTGGTGAAAACGTATTTGAAAACGCTCGCGCGCGTCTTTAAAAAGCATTTTACGCGCCTCCTTTCCGTCATTCTCATGGTCGTCATCAGCGTCGGCTTCGTGGCGGGCATCGGTTGTGTCGTGGATAAGATCAACGATTCCATGACCGACTACTATATCGCCCGAAACGTGAGCGACTTTATTATAAAGAGCAAGGCGGAAAAGGGCTTTTCGGAGGAGGAGATATCCGCCCTCCGCGCCCGCTACGGCGAAGGCGTTAATTTGGGAATGTCGCTCGACGTAAATCTTTCCGTAAACGGGGAAGACCGCCTTGTACGGCTTTACTTTTTCGACGGCGAGCAAACCGTGAACGTAAAGGAACGCAAAGAACTTTGGGAGGGGGAAACGCCCGAATACACCGCCGCGAGCGAACAAAATGACAACAAAATAAAGGAGCTTCCCCTCGGCACGCAAGTCGAACTCAACTTTAAAACGATTTTAAAACAGCTTGCCGAGCAGAACGGCGGGGAGGCAGACCCCGCTCTCGATATGCTCCCCGACAGCATGGCTGCGCGCACGGTGACGGTAACGGAAACGGTACTCTCCCCTCTTACTTTTGCCGTCGACGGCGAGCCGAGCTACCGCAACCCCGAGGACACCGAGATCCCCGACAATATCACAGACGTTAACAACCTCATTACCGTTGATAATATTTTGTACCTCTCCTACGACGTCGTTCCCGAAATCATGGGCTTCGGCAGGCTGTTGCCTTTGGGCGACGCCTACGTCGCCATCGAAAACAGGAATTTATTCTCCGCGTTTTCCGCCGCCTATAAGACTTACGTAACGAACGAAACCTCCGACGCAGAGGACAATGTGCGCATCCTCACACTGTACGACAATTACAGCTTCCATTCCCTGCATTCGTATGCGGAGAAAGTGCGGGCGATCTGCTACGTACTCATGGTCGCGTTTTTACTCGTCACCGCCCTCGTCGTGCTCTCCACCATGACCCGCCTTATCGAGGAAGAGCGCGCGCAGATAGCTTGTTTGAGCACGCTCGGCTATCCCGCTTGGCGCATTGTTTTCAAGTACATTCTTTTCGCCATGATCGGTTGCGGGATCGGAGGCGTAGGCGCGTATTTCGTGGAAATCGGCATTGCAAGACTGTTATACGTGGTATTTCATTATTCGTTCGCCATGCCCCCGATGTCAAGCCGCATCAACGATTGGTTTTTCCTGCTCGTCTTCTTTTTCATCGTAGCGGGCACCTTGATCGCAACCGCTTGGGCAGGCAGAAAAATGACCAAGGAAAAGCCTGCCGTTCTGCTCCGTCCCAAAGCTCCCAAGGTTGGAAAAAAAGTATTTCTGGAACGCATTCCCCTTCTTTGGAATATGCTTTCTTTCAAGTACAAATCCACCATGCGCAACGTGCTTCGGTACATGAATCGGTTTTTAATGACGGTCGTCGCAGTCGCTTTTTCCACCGCGCTCGTCACGGCGGGACTCGCGCTCTTGGATCTGTGCCTGTTCCACGGGATCGATTCCCCTACCGTCATGGCGGTCGCAGTCGTCGTGGTTATTTTTGCGGGGCTACTGACGGCGGTCGTCGTATACACGCTCACCAATATCAACATCAGCGAACGCAACCGAGAGCTCGCCACGCTTATGGTGCTCGGCTATCACGACAAGGAGGTTGCGGGTTATATCTACCGCGAAATCTATATCGATACCGCCGTAGGGATCGCGTTCGGCTATCCTTGCGCGGCGCTTCTCATTTGGCTGGTGTTCGGCGCAATGGGCATGGGCACGCTCGGGGGTGTTTCTTGGTTCGTTTGGCTGATCGCGCCCTTTATCGTCTTGGCGTTTACAGCCGCCGTGACCCTGCTCTTGCGCCGTAAAATCATAAAAATCGACATGAACGAATCGCTGAAAGCAGTCGAATAGTTGCAAGAACGGCAAATAAAACGGAAGCAAGCGCTTCCGTTTTTTATTTACAAATTTACCTTTTCAAACAGCCGAACGGAGAGCAGACAGGAAACCCCCGTACAGAGCAGATAAAACAGCGTTCCCAAGCCGAAAAACAACGCTTTTACGCCGATATTTTGAGGATCGGGCACGGTGAGCAGATCGGAATAGACGGGCGGCGAATTTCTACATTTCCTCCGTGGCGGAACGGACGGCGTTTTGGAGCATGGCGACGACGGCTTCGCATTCCGAAGCGTTTTCCCCCTCGGCAAGAATACGAATAAGCGGTTCCGTTCCCGAAGCGCGCACCAAGATCCTGCCCCCCGAAAGCCGTTTTTCCGCCTCCGAAATGCACGCAAGCACCGCGGACGAGGAGAGCGTTTTCCGCTTATCCGCGACCCGCACGTTGCCCGTGCTCTGCGCAAGCCGTTTGAACCCGCGGGTCAGACAGGACAGCGGGCACTTGCTTTCCAGCGTCGCCTCCGCCACTTTGATGGCGGTGAGCACGCCGTCGCCCGTCGTGGCGTATTTGCGGAAAATAACGTGCCCCGACTGCTCGCCTCCCAGCAACAAACCGCTCTTCACCATTTCTTCGTAAACGAATTTGTCCCCCACCTCGGTGAGTTTGACGGAAATCCCTTCCTCCTGCAAGGAGCGAAGCAAGCCGTAATTACTCATGACCGTTGCGACGATCCCGTCCCCGTCCAATTCTCCGCGGGCACGAAGGTAACGCGCGCAGGCGTACAAAATCGCGTCGCCGTCCACAAGCTCGCCCCGTTCGTCCACGGCGATACAGCGATCGGCGTCCCCGTCAAAGGCGAACCCGCAATCGAGCGAATGCTCCTTTACGAGCGCGCACAACCCATCGGGACAGGTAGAACCGCACTCCGAATTGATGTTGCGCCCGTCGGGGGCGGCGTTAATTGCAAACACCTGCGCACCGAGCGCGTCGAACACCGCTTTGGAAATCGCCCATGCGCTGCCGTTGGCGCAATCGAGCCCCACCCTCAGCCCGCGAAAAGAACTTCGCGGCAAAGAAAGCAGGTATGCCAGATAGCGGTTGCGCCCCGCAACGTAGTCTACGGTGCGCCCGATTTCCTCACCCGTCGCAAGCGGAAGCGTTCCGCCGTCGAGATATTCCTCGACAAGGTTTAAAACGCGTTCCTCCATCTTCTCTCCCGCGCCGTTGATGATCTTGATACCGTTGTCGCCATAGGGGTTATGGCTTGCGGAAATCATGATCCCGCAGTCGAAAGCGTCCGTTCTCGCGACGTAAGAAACGGAGGGCGTCGTCGTCACGTGCAAGAGATAGACGTCCGCACCCGAAGCCGTCGCGCCCGCGGTAAAGGCATATTCGAGCATATAGGAGGAAAGCCTCGTGTCTTTCCCCACGACGATGCGCGCCCTGCCACCCTTGCCGCGCGAAAAATAGCGCCCTAAAAAACGCCCCACCCGAAATGCGTGAACGGCGGTGAGCGACTCGTTCGCCCGCCCGCGGAAACCGTCCGTACCGAAGTATTTTCCCAAAGCGCACCTCCTTTTCTATCGTATGAAAAAGAGTTCCGCTTTGGTGCGCTCCCCATCAAAAAAGAGCGGTTTCCCGCTCTTTGGTTGATAAAGAAGCTCGCAAATCTTTTCGGAAGGAAAAGATTGCGGAAGTTACAGTTTCTCTCCGCATTTAGGGCAATATTCCGCATCGGACGGAACGGTCGCCCCGCAAGATGCGCAAGTCCCGACCAACCGCTTTCCGCAACCCTTGCAGAAATTGCTTTCGGAATCGTTCACGGTACCGCAAGCGCATATGCGCTTGTTATCATCCGAAAGCTCCTCCTTCACCGCGGAAACCACCGTCTTGACGGCGGGAGTCATATCCTTTGCCGCCTCGTTGACTACGGGCGCGTGCTCCTTTTGCAGATACCGCGCAATTTCTCTGCGGAAACCGATGGATAATAACGTTCCTCCGCCTCCCATACAGGGCAATCCGATCATACAACACCAAAACTGTTCGGGGAAATCGCCGTAAAAAAAGCTTTGGAAAAAACTCACGAATCCGACGATCGTGAACACCGCGCCCACGCCGAGCAAAATGAACCCGAAAATTTTAAACAGACGCTTATTCCTTTCATGCTTTTCCATATCCCTCCTCCTTATTCCCATTCAATGGTTGCGGGCGGTTTGCTCGTGACGTCGTATACGATTCGGTTCGCATGCGCCACCTCGTTTGTGATGCGGACGGAAACCCGTTCCAACACGTCGTATGGAATACGCGCCCAGTCCGCCGTCATAGCGTCTACGCTCGTTACGGCGCGCAGGGCGATCACGTTTTCGTAGGTGCGGAAATCCCCCTGAACGCCCACCGTTTTACTGCTTGTAATTACCGCAAAATACTGCCAAATATCCCCGTTTAAGCCCGCGCGCGCGATTTCGTCGCGGAAAATATAATCGGCGTCGCGCAAGGTCGCGAGCTTTTCCTCCGTCACCTCGCCCATAATGCGCACGGCAAGCCCCGGTCCCGGGAAGGGCTGACGCTCTACCACGTGTGCGGGAAGCCCGAGCTCCCTGCCCACCTTGCGCACCTCGTCCTTAAACAAATCGCGCAAAGGCTCCAAGATCTCTTTAAAATCAACGACGTCGGGAAGCCCGCCCACGTTATGGTGAGATTTGATGACCGCGCTCTTGCCCTTTCCGCTCTCGATGACGTCAGGGTAAATCGTGCCCTGCACCAAAAAATCGACCGCGCCGATTTGCTTCGCCTGTATTTCGAACACCTTTATAAACTCTTCGCCGATGATTTTGCGCTTCTTTTCGGGATCGGAAACACCCGCAAGGCGTTTTAGAAACCTCGCGCCCGCGTCCGCTTTGATGAGATTCATGCCCATTCCGTCGCGGAACACCTCCATGACCTCTTGGGCTTCATACTTGCGCAATAACCCGTGATCGACAAACACGCAGGTAAGAGCGTCGCCCGCCGCTTTGTGTACGAGAGCCGCCGCTACGGCGGAATCCACCCCGCCCGACATGGCGCAGAGCACCTTTTTCCCGCCGATTTTCTCTTTGAGACGCGCAACTTGTTCGCCGACGAAATTCTTCATCGTCCAATCGCCCGCCGCGCCGCAAACGCGGTACAGGAAGTTGTGCAAAATCGTGTTTCCGTACTCGGAGTGCGCGACCTCGGGGTGAAACTGAACGCCGTAAATTTTGCGCTCTTCGCTTCCGTAGATCGCAACGGGACAATTTTCCGTCACCCCGTATCCCTCGAAGCCGGCGGGAACGGAAGCGACGTAATCGGTATGGCTCATCCACGCAATGCTCTTTTGCGGAATCCCCTCGCAAAGCGCGTTACTCTTTACCATATGGCATTCGCACTTGCCGTATTCGCTCGTTTCGGCGTGTTCGACCCGCCCGCCCAACTGATGTGCTATGAGCTGACAGCCGTAACAAATGCCGAGCACGGGAATGCCGAGCCCGAAAATCTTTTCGTCCACGCGGGGGGCGTTCTCGGCGTACACACTGTTAGGCCCGCCCGTAAAGATAATGCCGATGGGATCGTAAGCTTTGATCTCGTCTATGGACATATCGCAAGGCTTTAAGTCGCAATATACGCTCAAATCGCGTACGCGGCGCGCAATGAGCTGATTGTACTGTCCGCCGAAATCCAATACCAGTACTTTTTGATGAAACATAAAAACTCCCTAATATTCACGAATATGTTCAAGCATTTTCTTTGATAGACGCGCATACATGCAAAAGGCGGCAAATGCCGCCCGAAAATTTGCTCCAAACGATTAACGACTCGTATAGTTGGGAGCTTCTTTGCTGATGGAAATATCGTGCGGGTGGCTTTCCAAAAGGCCCGCGTTGGTGATGCGCACAAACTCGGAGTCCTTGCGAAGCTCCTCGATATTCTTCTTTCCGCAATAGCCCATACCCGAGCGCAAGCCGCCCTTCATCTGATAGATGATGTCCGAAACCGCACCGCGGTAAGGCACGCGCCCTTCCACGCCCTCGGGAACGAACTTGTTCGCATTCTCCTGAAAATACCGATCCTTAGAGCCCGCCGCCATTGCCGAAAGCGAACCCATTCCGCGGTAAACTTTAAAGCTTCTGCCCTGATACAACTCGATTTCACCGGGGCTTTCCGTAGTGCCTGCGAGCATAGAGCCGATCATGACCGCGCTGCCGCCCGCCGCAAGCGCCTTTACGATGTCGCCCGAATACTTGATACCGCCGTCCGCGATAATGCGCTTTCCGTGTTTGTCCGCTTCCTCCGCGCAATCCATGACCGCCGTGAACTGCGGAACGCCGATGCCCGCCACCACGCGCGTGGTGCAAATGGAACCGGGACCGATACCTACTTTTACGACGTCCGCGCCCGCGTCGATGAGCGCTTTTGTCGCCGAGGCGGTTGCAACGTTGCCCGCGATGAGCGGAACCTTGGGATATTTCGCTTTGATTTCAGAAATCTTTTTGAGCACCATTTTGGAATGCCCGTGAGCAGTGTCGATCGCAACGACGTCCACCTTCGATTCCACGAGCGCGGCAACCCGCTCCATCGTGTTCGCCGCAGTTCCTACCGCTGCGCCCGCCAAAAGTCTGCCGTTCTTATCGCGCGCGGAGTTGGGATACTGAATGCTCTTTTCAATGTCTTTAATGGTGATGAGCCCCTTCAAAAAACCCTTCCCGTCCACAATGGGAAGCTTTTCGATGCGATGCTTGCCGAGAATTTTCTGCGCGTCCGCAAGCGAAGTCCCCACGGGAGCCGTTACGAGATTTTCCTTCGTCATCACATTCTCGATGGGTTGATCGAAGTTGGTTTCGAAACGCAGGTCGCGGTTGGTAAGAATCCCCACGAGCTTGCCTCCCTGCGTAATGGGCACACCGCTGATGCGGTACCGCTCCATGAGCGAAACGGCGTCCCTTACGAGGTTTTGCGGTTCTAAAAAGAAGGGATCGGTGATCACGCCGTGTTCGGAACGTTTCACCTTATCGACTTCCTTCGCCTGCTCCTCGATGCTCATATTCTTATGAATGATACCCATGCCGCCCTCGCGCGCCATGGCGATCGCAAGCCGGTTTTCCGTGACGGTATCCATTGCCGCGGAAATAATGGGAATATTCAGCGAAATGCCCTCGCAAAGAACCGTGGTAAGATCCACGTCCGAGGGCAATACGTCGGAGGCCTGCGGAATGAGAAGCACGTCGTCGAACGTTAACCCTTCCTTTACGATTTTGCTCATGAGTTTACCCCCAATAATGCGACAATATTTTTATAATGACCGTTTTCGGTCGAGAAAGTCTTTTTCTGCACCTCTTCCAAAAGAATGCGTGCGCCGTCCGTATCGTCCGATTTCACCAAATATACGGCAAGCGCGATCACGGGATTCCCCGCAGGAAAGCTCTCGTCCGTCTTGTCCACCGCGAACGCGCAAGCGATCCCCTTTTCCACCTCTCCGCCCGCCAAGCGGTATTTCACGCAAGCGCCCTGTCCGCACAAAAAGTCGTAATAAGAATGATCGGGAACCTCGTCGCCGAGATCCACGCCGTCTTGCTCGTTACAAAATGTGAGCAAATCCTCGTCTGCGTACAGCAAATCGAACCGTTTCTCCGCAGTCTTGTCTTTGCCGTGCTTGGAGGCGATCAAAAAGGAACGGGCGAGGCAGGAAATGCTTCCGGAGCGTTCGTATTCTTGAAACGCGTAATCTCCGCTTACCGTTTCCATCCCGAGCGAGGCGGTAAAATTCATCATCACCGAGGGCGCCCAAAAGGAAAGAACGCCGAACAGTGCAAAAATCAACATAACGGATACCGCGCAAGTGATGAATATCGTTTTTAATATGAGCTTCTTCATGGAATTCGTAAAAATAAAAATAAGTATGCTACAATATTTTTTCTATTTTAGCATACGGATACGAAAAATGCAAGCGTATGAAAAAAATAAAGTCATTTTTTCCCGAATTTTTTCATAGAGATAGAATTATGAAAAAAACATTATGCTCATTTTGCGTCCTCGCAGGATTGATTCCCTTTCTCACGGGGTGCGGAGGCTACGACTATTCCGCCCACGTTTCCGAAGTGCGTTCGGACATTTTCTGCGCGGAAACGGAGGAGTTTTCCCTCACGCTTTCCTGCACGGAACGGGAATACCCCTACGCTTCCGACGGCATCGCCTGCCCCATGAGCAAGGTGGTGGAAATTTCCGTCAACCCCGTCGAATGCGATTTAGACGGCTTGGAAATCACCTTTACCGACGGGCAGGGAACGAACGGGGAAGCCTCCTTCCGCAATACCCACGGCGACTACTTCTATTCGTTCGGCGTAACGGAATTCCCCGCGCAGTCGGTATCCCTCTCCTTAAAGTGGAAGAGCGGAGAGCGCGAACTCACGGCGACTTCGGTGAAAAACGAGAATACCATTTCGGCAGAGAAAGCGCTTGACTGCGCGATTTCGGCGGAAAAGGACAAAATTTCGCGCATGACGAAAAACAAGCGTTTTTACGGTGAATTTTACGTACGCCTTTTACGGCGAAACGTCAACTATTATTACGTAGGCATCGTGGACGAGAGCGGGAGCACACTTTCCCTTCTGTTAGACAGCGAAACGGGCGAGATCCTCGCCCGCCGCGAAAATTGAATTACGCTTATAAACATGAACCTCCGCCCGAGCAAAATTGCTCGGGCGGAGGTTCGCTGTATTCGCCGATTATTTAGCGCTCTCCCGTTTTTTTCTCCGTTCGGACACGATTTTTTCGTAACCGTTTTCGGTGGGCTCATAATAGACGTGATCCTTTAAGCTGTCGGGCAGATACTGCTGTTCGACCCAACCGCCGAAGTCGTGCGGGAACAAATATTTTTGGCTTTCCGCTTTCGCCGACTTGTCCCCGTACGAGCTGTCGCGCAGATAGCGGGGAATATCGTCGTCGCTGTTTTCCACCGCGTCCTTCCGCGCCCGCATCATCGCCGTGCAAACGGAGTTGCTCTTTTCCGCCTCGCACACGTAAATAATCGCCTGCGACAAGGGCAACAGCCCCTCGGGATAGCCCATGTTCCGAAACGCCGTGAGCGCGGAAACCGCCATGACAAGCGCGTTGGGATCCGCCATACCCACGTCCTCTGCGGCGTGCGCGATGAGGCGGCGGATCACGAGAAGAGGATCGCCCCCGCCCTCGATGATGCGCATGGCGTAATAGAGCGCGGCGCTCGAATCGCTCCCGCGGAGAGATTTGCAGAACGCCGAAATAATATCGTAATATTTATCCTCGTTAAAAGCGAGCGACTTGCGCTGTATCGACTGCTCCGCGTCTTTGAGCGTGACGTGAATCTCCCCGTTCGCCCCCACGGAGGTCGTGAGCACGGCAAGCTCCAAGGCATTGTACGCCGTGCGCAAGTCCCCGTTCGCCGTGCGGGCGATATGGTCGAGCGCGTCGCCGTCCACCTTGGCGGAAACGTCGCCCAGCCCCTTCCGCTTATCCGTAAGCGCTTTTTCGAGCGCCCCGCGGATCTCCTCCGTAGAGAGAGCGCGAAACTCGAATACCCGACAGCGGGACACGATTGCGGGCGTCATGGAAGCATAGGGGTTTTCGGTAGTCGAGCCGATCAGCAAAATCGTCCCCTGTTCGACGGCGGGGAGCAATGAATCGGACTGTGTTTTGCTGAAACGGTGACACTCGTCGAGGAGCAGGTACGTTCTCCTGCCGTACAGTTTCAAGCTATCCCGCGCCTTTTCCACCGCTTTTTTGACGTCGGCAACCCCCGAGCTGACGGCGTTCAGGCGGACGAATTCCGCGTTGGTCTGCGCGGCGATGACGTTTGCAAGCGTCGTCTTTCCGCAACCGGGAGGGCCCCAAAAGATACAGCTCCCCAAGCGGTCGAGCGCGATCGCGCGACGGAGAAGCGAGCCCTCCCCCACGATATGCTTTTGCCCGACGAACGAATCGAGCGTGCTCGCGCGCATTCGCTCGGCGAGCGGTTTTGCGCGTTCCTCGTTGTTGTTAAAATCAAATAAATCCATCAATTTTCCAAAAGTTCTTTTATTTTTTCCGCGTTCGCCTTACCGAGCTCGTAGCCCTTGTCGTAGGCGAAATTCAAATTCTTTTGCTTGACCCGATATTGACTCATCGCGCCGAGCTCGGGTTCCAACCACAAGTTGACGGTGCGTTTGCGGGAGTTCTTTTTTCTCTGCGTGGCGCGGGTGTCCATGATGTCGATACAGCGGAGCATGGTATCTACGATATTGCCCGTGACCTGTTTTTGCATGAGATCGCCCAAAACGTCTACGGCAACGATGACCTCCGCACCCATTTTTTTGAGCTGTTTGGTGGGAACGCGTTCCAAGATCCCGCCGTCCACCAAGTAGCGTTCGCCGTCGCGGAAGGGGGTAAACGCGCCCGGCATGGAACTCGAAGCGATCATCGCGTCTACGACGCTCCCCTCGGAAAGCGCAACCGTTTCGCCCGCATAGAGATCGGTCGCCACACAACAAAAAGGAATGGGCAATTCATCGAATTGCTTATCGCCGACAAGATCCAAAAGCAAACTGCGCGCTTTACTCAAACGGAACAGCCCGTTGGCGCGAATGGGCGCGACGTTCAGCGACGCGATTTGCGACAGACGAAGTTTGAGCGCGCGTTGTTTCATTTCTGAAACGGGCACGCCCGCGCAGTAACAACCGCCCACAATAGAGCCCATAGAACAGCCCGTAACGAAATCCGCCCGAATGTCCGCCTCTTCGAGCGCCTGCAAAAAACCGATGTGCGCGACGCCGCGCGCCCCGCCCGCCCCGAGCGCAAGCCCTAATTTTTTACGCATATTCCTTACCTTTCTCCCATATTTTGTAACGTGACTTTAAAAAAAATATCCTATCTCCTCGCCGCCGCGCCCTTGCTCGTCGCCATGGCGATGTTCCTATCTTCGCCCGTCCGCTATGCAAACTGCGTGCGCGACGGAATATCGCTTTGGGCGGTGAGCGTGCTCCCCGTCACCTTCCCCTTTCTGCTGTTGACGGCGCTTTTCTCCCGTACGCGGTTGTATAACGCCTGTTCGCGCGCCGTAGCCCCTTACGCAAACGCCGTGTTCCGCGTTTCGGGCGCGGGCGGGTGCGCCGCCCTTCTCTCCCTCCTCTCCGGTTACCCCGTGGGAGCAAAGTGCGTTGCCGAGCTCTACAAACAGGGCGCGATCAGACAGGACGAGGTGTTCCGCCTTTCCTGCCTTTGCAGTACGAGCGGGCCTATGTTCTTGGTGGGAACAGTTGGAGCAGTCATGTTTCGATCCCCCGTCTGCGGCTGGATCCTCATGCTGTCCCATCTCTTGGGCGTACATCTTGTATGCATCTTGCTCCGCGTCGGCAAACCGCCCCTGCCTCGCACCGCTCCGCTTCCGCTATACGGCGACAAGGGCAACGCTCTCTTCGACGGGCTGTATTCCTCCGTCATTTCCATTCTATGCGCGGGGGGCGCGATCGCGGTGTTTTTCGCCTTCGGGCAAATGCTTGGCGACCTGCTCGTCTTTCTCCCGCTTGAAAAAACGGGGCTCGGCGTCATGCGCGGACTCCTTGAAATGACTGCGGGCTGTTCCTTTCTCGCAGAATCACCCTCCCCGTTTTCCCTCGGTCTGTGCGCTTTTCTCGTCACGTTCGGCGGTGCGTGCGTGCTCGTACAACAGCTCGCGTTTCTATCGGATACGGGCGTGCGCGCACTGCCCTTTCTGCTCGTGAAGCTCGCTCAGGGCGCGCTTTCCGCAGTTCTTTGCTTCGGGCTTTCCCAGCTTGTATTCTGATTCAATAGTTCCCCAAAATGCGGAATTGCAGACAGTAGTCGCGCGCTTTTTTCAGCATTTCCCGCACGACGGGATCGCTTCCGTCCCCTTCGAGCTCGATGAAAAAGCGGTATTCTCCCAGCACGTTTTTAATGGGACGGCTCTCGATGCGAGTCATGTTTTTTCCGTACCCCGCAAAAATGCCCAAGAGGTGAACGAGCGAGCCTGGCTCATGCTTGCATACGGCGCAGAAAAAGAGCCGTTTGCCTCGCAAAGCCTCCTCCCCCCGCTTCACCAGCTTAAAAAAGTGCGTGTAATTCTTTTTTTCGTCGGCAATATTCTCTCGGGAAAGCTCCACGCCCTCCGCAAACACGTGCGAGCCGACGATCCCCGCCGAATGCGCGTCGAGCTTGGATAAACTCTCCGCCGTGGACGACGTAAAAATGCACTGCGCTTCGGGCAGTTTTTCCCGCAGGAACGCCGTGCATTGCCCGATCGCCTGTTCGTGGGAATACACCCGCGTAATATCTTTTATGTTTACCCCCGCAAGATAGGCAAGGCGGTGGTCGATGCCGAGCACGAGCTCTTGGACGGCGAACACGTCCGCCTTTTCGAGCAGATCGAGATTTTGAAGCACTCCGCCCTGAATGGTGTTTTCAATGGGAATGACGGCGAAATCCACCTCCCCGCGCTCGCAAAGCGAAATGACCTCGGAAAAACTACGGCACAAAACAACCTCGCCTCCGTCCTCCAAAAAACGCTTTGCCGCCAGCTCGGAATAGCTTCCCGCCGGCCCCAAACAGCTCGCCCGCGCCACGGTTACGCCTTCTCCGCGATATCGAGGAGCAGCCGTTCCGTATCCGCCCAGCCGAGGCAGGGATCGGTGATGGACTTCCCGAACACCACGTCGTGCTGTTGGCAGCCCTCTTCGAGAAAGCTCTCGATCATGAAGCCTTTTACGACGCGCTTGAAATCCTTATCGTAAAGACGGTTTTGCAAAACCTCTTCCACGATACGAATCTGCTGATGAAAGCGTTTCCCCGAATTGGAATGGTTGGCGTCGATGACGACGGCGGGATTTTTGAGCTCCCCGTCCATTTTGGCATAGCCCTCGAATACCTGCATGACCGTTTCGTAATGATAGTTGGGCAAATCGTTCCCGTGGTGGTCTACCCGCCCTCTGAGCACGGCGTGCGCGTACTCGTTTCCGTTTGTGGAAACCTGATAATCGTTATACTTGAACACCTGACGGCTTTGCGAAGCATAAATAGAATTGAGAAGAACGGGAATACTTCCGCCCGTGGAGTTCTTGACCCCGACGGGCACTTCGATCCCGCTCGAAACAAGGCGGTGGAGCTGATTTTCGCTCGAACGCGCGCCCACGGCAACGTAGGTCAAGACGTCCTC
>Ga0073906_1001057_pt1 | contig 45493 bp, 44 predicted proteins | sample Inofromicrocosms_FD_65485 | JGI IMG/M metagenome (GOLD analysis project Ga0073906, IMG submission 65485) | Mouse cecum microbial communities from Vienna, Austria - Inoculum for glucosamine and mucus D2O microcosms | ecosystem: Host-associated > Mammals > Digestive system > Large intestine >...
CTACACAACCGGCAAGTCTCTGCATCAGATCGTTGTTGATGAACAGCACCTGCTCACACAGGCTGAATGGGATGCCATCTTCAACACTCAGAACCTGATCAATCCGAAGTTCGTTAAGTAATTAGACGAATCCTAAACGGATAACAGACCGCCCGTTCATTATGAACGGGCGGTGTTTTTTTATTTAATGTCGAGAAGCTCGTCTCTCAGTTCGCTCTCAAGCGCGTTCTTTCCGAGCCAAATAGAAAGCACCGCATCGTAAACCGCTTTGCCCCGCACCGGGTTGCCCATCAGCTGGCGGTTGTAATAAACAAAAGTTCCTCTGGACGGAATCCAATCCACGTCCACCACATCTCCGGGTTCCAAATTGGAGAGGTCTTTCATAAACTCCTCAATCTGGCTGAGCTCATTGGAAATAAAATCTCTGGAGGTCTCGTTGGTATTCTCAGAGATGCCGGCATGCAGGGAATCAATAAATTTTGAGGCGTCCAGCGGACTTAAAATGACAATCTCGGCTCTTCGTGCGCCGAGCAGGGCGCGTGCGGTATCTTCGCGCTGTGTTTTTTCCGGAAGATAGAGTCCTAACGCGTAAATCTTTTTATCGCCGATCGTCCGAACCCCGGCTCCGTTCAGAACCAAGGAATGTCTGCCTAATTTAACTCGTCCAGCAAATTCATAGCCTTCAACGGAAATAGGCTCATTTTTTTTGCCGGTAAGCAAATTAATAATTCCGTCAATTAGGCTTTCTTTGTCTGACATCCTGTTTTCTCCTTTTGCCTCATCTCAAGATACTGAGCAAAATCTTTTGCGATTTCGATCATTTCTTCCTTTTTGAGTCCGCATAATTCTTTCATAAAAACAATCGAGATACCCTTATCCGTCGGAATCTCAATTGTGGTGATCGGCTCTCCGATCTCCTTTTTGTTTAGTTTATCGCGCAGGCTCTCTTTTTTAATCTCAAGGATACGATTCAGCGTCAGGCCTTCCTCCTGAAGCTTCTTAATATTGCGTACCTGATCGAGGTGATGTGTTCCGTATCGGGCGTTTCGAGTTTCGCCTGTCGGCTTATCTAAAACCCCGCTGGAAACGTAATATCTCAAGGTTCGCACGCTAACCCCGGTTGCCTGTGATAGCTCGTCGATAGTCAGCAGTGATTTCATGCCACTTTCCATTTGAGAGAACCCGCTAAAAGCGATTAAAATACCGATACATTATAAGAGGTTAGACTGAATGCATATCATCGTTGTCGGAGTAGGAATTACCGGAATTGCTTGCGCGCATAACTTGCTCAGGCACGGCCATACCGTCACGCTTATCGAAACTGCGTCCACCCCCAATCAGGAATGCAGTTTCGGATTAGCCGGATATATGGGACCAGAAGGCGTACAGATGCTGTGCTCGCCCTTTAAAGATAAGGCGGGCCTGGCTTCTATTTTTGCAAAAACCCGCCGCCTCAGCTGGGATGTATCCATCAAACAGATTAAATTCCTTAACGCGCTCGCCAACGCCAGAAGCGCCGATGTGTGGAAAAACAACCGTGATTCACTGCTGCAGCTTGCCCGCTACAGTGTCGGTCTGACCGAATTCATTTCTCGAGTGGAAAGTCTGTCTTTCGAACAGGTCTACGGAACGCTTCGTGTCTATACCAATAACCAGACGTGGGAGGAAGCTCATAAAGAGGAACGACCGGAAAAGAACGGAGAATGGCTCTCGGCCGATGAAGCAAAACGAATTGACCCGAGTCTCGAAGATGTTCCGGAACCTTTCCCGGGCGCGTTTTATATTCCTCAGGAACTCTCCGGAAACGCCTCTTATTTCGCAAAGCAGATTCAGACATTCAACATCGCGCACAAGAATCTCACAATGATGTACCACACCAAGGTAGAGGCTCTTGTGACCGGAGAAAATCATACCGTGACCGGTGTCAAGACCGACAAAGGCGAGATTTCAGCCGACGCGGTGATTCTCAGCAATAACCTCGGCGCCCCCGCGCTCTTTAAACCGCTGTTCGATCTGCCCGTCATGACCCTTACAGGCTGGACTATCACGGCTAAAATTGATCCGATGAATGTTCCGCCGATGCACACGGTCAGCTTCGACAACAAAGATGTATTGGTCACAAAACTCGGACAAAGGCTTCGCGTCTGCGGCCGCTACTGGCTTGGCGACGTCACTCAGGAAATGACCGACAAAATCATAGAAGAGCTCTATGAAAGCGCCTGCAAGCTTTTGCCCATGTCGGCCGTATGGAGCGACTCTACCAATTGGATGGGTCAGTGCCTGGTGCATCCGGACAGCCTGCCGTCCTGCGGTGAAACCCCCTATAAAGGCCTGTACCTGAACATCTGCCACGGCCTCAACGGCTGGTCTCTTGCAGAGGGCTGCGCTGAAATGCTGAGCAGAATTGTTGCAGGCGCGCAGCCTGATATCGACCCCACGCCTTACAGTCCGATGCGCTTTTTAAAGAAAAATTAGTCTTTAAGCAGACCCGTAAATCTTGCTCAAGTTTTATAAAAGGATTCATACATGTCCGTTTCATTATTGGAAATAGCTCAGCTTCGTGAGCTGGAAGAAAAATATGCCCGTATTCTCGGCCCCGACGTCCTGATGCAGAGGGCAGGGAAAGCCGCCGCGGAATATATCCGCGAACTTCATCCCGAAACCTGCCCGGTCACGGTGATCTGCGGTCCGGGAAACAACGGCGGCGACGGATATGTCTGCGCAAAAATTCTTTCGGAACTCGGCTATCAGGTGAGCGTCGTCAATGTCGGAGGGAAGACTCCGAAAACGGAACAGGCAAAAGAGGCGCTTGCCGCTTGGGAAGCGACCGGTGCGACAATTTATACCGATCCTTACGACACCCCGAAAGCGCAGATTGTCGTGGACGCGCTTTTTGGAATCGGACAGACCAGAGCGCTCGTCGGAGAATATCTGGACGCGGCGATGTGGTTCAATGAAAGAAGAGCGCTGCATGTCTCCCTGGATATTCCGACGGGGCTTGATGCTCAGACAGGCAACTGGGTCGGTGGACGAGCCGGTTGCCGCGCTGACGCAACCATTACTTTCCTCAGCGGAAAACCCGGCCTCTATACTTCAATCGGTAAAGACGCCTGCGGAGAAGTTCAGGTTGAAAACCTCGGCATCTCCATTCCGCTCACAAAAATCAATCTGACTGAAGTTAAGGATTTCAAGCACGTCTGTGCTTCCAGAACCAAAAACACGTCTAAAGCGGATTACGGACGCGTCGGCGTTATCGGCGGCGGAAAAGGAACCGTCGGCGCGGCCCTCATTGCCGCGCGCAGCGCGCTTTACATGGGCGCAGGCCGCGTCTACGTCGAACTTGTTGAAGAGAAGATGGATCTTGATCCGTCGGTTCCCGAGCTGATGTTCCGTGACAAACTTGACCTTTCCGAAATGGATGCCGTCGTCATCGGATGCGGACTCGGCTTCTCGGAAAAAGCTAAGGCAAGGTTCATTGAATGTCTGCAGTCGGACGCCGCGCTTGTCATTGACGCGGACGCGCTGACCATGGTCGCGGGCGACGAAGAGCTTCTCTCTCTTGTGACACACCGCCGTGCGCATACCGTGATTACGCCGCATAATGCCGAGGCGGCCAGAATCCTCGGCTGCCCGCTAGAAGAAATTACAGCGGATCGTCTGAACCGCGCTTTGGATCTGTCGGTGCTTACCGGCGCCGTCACAGTCTTAAAAGGCGCTGGAACCATTGTCTGTCAGAGAAGCTCCATCAGCTGGATCAATCCGACCGGCACACCGGCCCTGGCAACTGCGGGTTCCGGAGATGCGCTCTCAGGCATGATCGCGGCGATGTTTGCTCAGCGCTACGAACTGATGGACTGTGTGCTTTCTGCGGTCTACCTGCACGGTTTAGCCGCTGAAGGATGCGACAGCGGAATTTTAGCTTCCGATATTGCGCCGACGGCTGCGGAATTCCTGCAGGCACTGCGTGATTCTTATCGCGAACATTTCCACCCGCTGCGAGAACGTACTGACCCCGTAAGCTGGGAAGACTAAAGGGAAGGGCCGGAGGATTTCTCCGGCTTTATTTTTATGCCGCGCGCTTTTGGCGCCGCTTGATGAGCGCAGCCACAACTTCTTCGGAGCTTGGCATCGAAGCGATCGCGGCCGCTTCCATCAGCTCTTCGCGCTGCGCGGTTTTTCTGAGTTTTTCCAGACGCCTCTGAGCTCTCCAGTCTGAACGTGTTGCGGCCATATGCGCGTAGACCACCGCGCTGACATAATCCTTGGGCGCAAAGCGGCCTGAAGACCAGAATGCGCTTAATTCATTCAGGCAGGCGATATCTTCGATGAGCGCGCCTTCCTCCAAGAATCCGAGCGCCTTTTCGACGGCAGGAGTGCGATGCTCGAGCCAGTAGCGTGCGATGGCAAGCAGGCAGTAGGGAATTTTGGCTTCCGCGCCTTTAAAGAGCCATCTCAGACAGAGTCTCGGATTCGGCATGGGCCCTTGAGAAGAGAGCCGTATCATGCGCTCTACGGCTCGCTTTTCGCCTTTAAAGGCGGCCTCACTAAAAAAGCGCTCGGCAATTTCCGGATTTTTCTCCGTTCCGATACCCAAGTCATAGGCTTCGGCAAGCGCAAAGATCGCTTCCGGAAATTTTTCTCTCGCCGCAATGCGAAGCCAGGCAAAGGACTCCTGAAGATTCTTTTGTGTGCCGAACCCTTCGCGAAGCGCCATCGCTAAATGAAATTTGGCGCGGGATTCACCGAGAACAGCGGCTTTTCTGAAAAGTTCAGCCGCACGTTTTTCATTTTTCTCCAGAAGCTCACCGGTCGCATACAGCATTCCCAAAAGATCAAGAGAGGCGGCATGTTCTTCATTGGCGGCGCTTTCAAGATATTTAAGCGCCGTATGCGGCTCGGAAATCAGCAGATTTCTTGCTTCCTTGAAGCGCTCTTCCGGAGCCTGAGGTTCTTCTCGAACACTGAGAAACGCATAAGGATCGAAAGCGCCCGGCTGCGCGGCCGTTTTTGTTTTAAGCGGCGCAAGGTTAGGGAGCTTGTCGAAATAACTGCTCATACGGTTAAGGCTTGACGATATCGGCGCTGATAATGCCGGAAGCCAGAAGACCGATAATGTAAGTCAGAGAAATGGCCATCCACAGCAGAAGACCCGCGGCGCCGAGCATGATCGGCTTGCCCCAAAGTTTGTGATGGTAATCGCCGCCGTAACGCTCTTTAACGGCTTTGACCTGTTTCCAGCCTGAAGTCACAATCCAGAGAATGTAAACAATGAGATAGGATCCGAAGAAATAGAATTCAGAAAATTCGCTTTCAGGAAGCCAGGGTTCGGCAAATAAATATCCGCCCATGTAAACAAACCCCAGGAAGACCCATAATCCGCAGGTTGATGTCTCATCCGCTTCGCCCATATCGCTCCAATTCGTGCGCTGCAGGAACGCTCCGAAAATCGGAGTAAATAAAAATGACCAAATAATGGTCCAAAGAGGATTCCAAAGCGCGATTGGCAGATGACTAGACTTATTCATTGTTGAAAGCATCAGATTGAAAATAAAGCGTTATTTTATACGCTTCTGCCGAGTCCGCTTATCTGAAAATGTTTCAGAAACGATACCATCCGCTATTACAGGCGCTTCTAAGCCGTGCTGCCGATGTTGAATTATTGACTCCAGTATATTAGCATCGAAAAAGTTAGCTATTCTTCAGACAAAGCTTTTCGCCTGAGAAACAAATTTCGGTCTTTATAAAAAGACCATTGTTAAGGATGCTTCATGCTTAAAAAAATATTTTGCGGTTTATCGTTAGGCCTGCCGATTCTTCTTTCCGGCTGCGCAGGCGATGACCCCGGATACTACATTACCGATTCCTTCGGATTCGACACAGTGTGCATCGTCGACAATAAAAATGTTCCTCCCGCGTTTTTTATCGCTTTAAGACAAGCTGTCGCCGATAAAGGACTGACCGTCAGAACGGTCGCAAAGGCTGAGAAGAGCTGTCCTGCCGTCATTGTTTACGACGCAAAATACACAAAAAAGGTTCCGTACTTAGTCGACGCCAAACTTATGCTTATTCACGAGATCGGCAGTACGGACATTGTGAACCTAAAAAAATACGGATCTTCCGACTCGCTCAGAGATAATCTCAAGGACGACGAGCCGGCGATCCGCGATATGGTCAATCGTCTCCTGCCAAGAAGCACGCCTTGGTAGGAGCGCGTAACCGTTAGTCGAGCACTACTGTCGCTTCAACTTCAACCAAACCGCCTTTCGGAAGTGCGGAGATCTGCACACAGCTTCTTGCGGGATAGGGCGCTGTGAAGATTTCGGACATGACCTTATTCACTGTCGCGAAGTTTGCCAAGTCGGTTAAGAAAACGGTCTGACGAACGATGTTGGAGGGTTTTCCGCCTGCAGCTTCCACCAGAGCGAAAACATTTCTGAATGCCTGGCGGCACTGCGCTTCAAAAGACTCAGCAAGTTCTCCGGAAACCGGATCAAGGCCGAGCTGACCGGAAAGGAACACGGTTTTTCCGGCCTTAATACCGGCAGAATATGTGCCCACAGCGGCAGGGGCTTTGTCTGTGACAACAACTTCACTCATTTACGTTCTCCGTTAAATTGATCCGCTTGACAGCGGGTTGGTAATTAAATTGGACACCGAATTGGAAATCGGCTTTAACTATAGCTTATTTCTGCTGCCGGTAGCCTTCCGGTTTATATGCCTTAGTCCCCCAGAGCGGCACCGAGGAAAGCGAATGCTTAAAGCTTCCGTTGGCGATCTTGGTGGAGTAGCCGAGGTAGACCAGAGTCTGATGCTTCATATCGAAAATCCTTCGGATACGGAGCGTTTTAAAGAACACGCTCTGACTCTTCTTAAACACCACTTCACCGTCGGAGCTGTGGTCGATGCCTGCGATCATCTCAGGCGTGATTTCTCCGGTCTGCACACAGGTCACAGCGCTGTTTGAAGGATCAGAGAGCTGCAGAGGAGAATTGATATAGGCAACGTGGCAGGTGATGCCCGGTACCTGAGGATCGACAAAAGATTCCAGTTTGATGTCTTTAAACGTAAAGAGTCCGAGCGAAACGCTTGCGACTTCTTTATCCGAACATCCGGCCAAAAGTACAGCGGCGGCCGAAACTGCAGCTAATAGTGTCTTTTTCACAAAAATTTCCTATGGTTCGCGACTCGATTCAGAAGGCTTAATGATGCCAGAATCGGCCGTCTTGGAGGGGACAGAACTGAGCACTTTGAGTATCTCTGCGGCCTGCCAATTGTAATAAGGGTTGAACGTGAGACGCGCGAACGGATGAGTTCCGTCGTGTGTGCCCCAGGCTCCGTACCAGACTTCTTTGCTTTCACGGCATTTTTTAATATCCTCGGCGCTCATGCTGTTGCGGCAGAAACGGTATTTGCCGTTTGCCCCGTACCAGGGATTATCCGGCGAATAGGACATAGACATATGCGCAAAAGACTTGATGCGCTCCTCAGGAAGATAATCGGTCTTAACGATTACCTTTTCCGAGAGCTTCAAATCCTTCGGCACAGAACCGTACCAAATGATTTTTGAAGCGGGATTGGCGAGCTGCCGGTCAAAAAGCGGGAGCAGGTCCTGTGTATCCACCACGCTGTCGTGCTCGGTCATCATCACGACAACCGGGATATCGAGTTTCTTCTCTTTTAAAAGCGCATCGGCGTCGTCCATCGTATGCTTGAACGCCACGATCGCATCCAGCGGCACGTTGTTGTATTTAAACGGGCCCATGTTGTAAGTGGTCTCATCGGGCTTTCTGAGCCAGGTAACGAACAGATTCACAAAGGGCGCGAGAGGCAGAAGAGAAGTTCGCACTTTTACCGCAGGCGAAAATAGAATCAGTCCGGAGACGTCCTTATACTTCTCCGCGTATGAGATCGCAAGATTGCAGCCGGTAGAGAAGCCCGCGATCCAAATATCCTTGTATTTTTCCTTTAACAGGTCCATTTGCTCGTTCACGGCCCGAGTCCAGTCCTCGGATGTGACGCCGATCATGTCCTGAGGTTTGGTTCCGTGTCCCGGAAGAAGGATTGCACGGACCAGATAGCCCTGATCAGCGAGCGTGCGCGCGAAGTCATGATAGGTCCAAGGCGAATCCCCGAGACCGTGGATCATGAGAATCGCTTTGCCGTTCGGATGTTTCGGAACAATTTCGAAAGGAGAATTGCCTTCAATTTCCGCGGTTTTATCGTCGGTGACAAAGTGGCGGTTTTCTGCAACAAAAGCTTTCGTCTGAAGCTCGTAGCTGTAGAACGAGTTCTGTCCGAGCGGCATCTGATGCTGAGCCGTCTGAGAGCAGGCTGCCAGAGAAAAGCCCAAAGCGGCGGAAAGGAAAATAACTCGAAATTTCACGTTTTAATTTTCGAAGGAATATTAAAAATGCAATATCGCAATTATCAAGGAAATTAAGGTCTGTAACGCCTCACGCGCACGAAATACGCATCAGAAGAAAAGCGGGCAAAAAAATAGGCCCGGTCTGCTCGAAGGGGCCTCGTCAAAACTATCTAGGAGGAAAACTGAGGACGTTTGCGCGTTCTCATTGATTGACATCGTATAGGGAAAGCAAAGAAAGAGGTGAATGCAAATATTTCTGATGCAAGCGATTGTAAGCTCGCTACCTAAACTTCCTTCTTTTGTTACATTTACGGCAGTTTTATTACCAATTATTCAATGAGTTTCGGATTCAAATCGAAATACTTTGTCCTCCATCCTGACTCTTCAGCGATCTCTTTCTCCTGCCTTAGCTATAGTCCTGATGATGCTTTATCCCCCGTGTTTATATGAACTGCCTTTTTCGTTAGAATGGTGATTCCTTTGAAAACACATCAACAGATTAAATATGTAAAGGACACCGGACATGATGAAGTCGAATCAGTATGAAACGTTTATGAAAGATGTCTATGAACACGGCCTCAGCAAATCTGACCGCACGGGCACCGGCACACGTTCTCTGTTCGGCTATCAGATGCGTTTTAATCTGCAGGAAGGTTTTCCGCTGGTCACAACGAAAAAACTGCATACCCGCTCGATTATTCACGAGCTGCTTTGGTTCCTGCGCGGCGACTCCAATATTAAATATCTGCACGACAATAAAGTCACGATTTGGGACGAGTGGGCAGACGAAAACGGAGACCTCGGCCCCGTTTACGGTGTGCAGTGGCGCAGCTGGCCGGCAGCCGACGGCCGCCATATTGACCAAATCAGCAATGTCATCGAACAGATTAAGACCAATCCGGATTCCCGCCGACTCGTCGTGTCGGCTTGGAACGTCGGAGAGGTGGACAAGATGGCGCTGCCGCCTTGTCATATGTTCTTCCAGTTCTACGTCGCCGAGGGCAGACTGTCCTGTCAGCTCTATCAGAGAAGCTGTGACATTTTCCTCGGTGTTCCGTTCAATATCGCCAGCTACTCGCTGCTCACCTGCATGATTGCGCAGCAGTGCGGTCTTGAGCCGGGGGACTTTGTATGGACGGGCGGGGACTGCCATATCTACAACAACCATTTTGAACAGGTCGAACTTCAGCTCTCTCGCGAACCTCGGCCGTATCCTAAACTTATTATCAAACGCAAGCCGGACTCGATATTCGACTATAAATTTGAAGATTTTGAGTTCATCGACTACGATCCGTGGCCGGCCATTAAAGCACCTATCGCAGTTTGATTCTCAACGGAACTTTTCTTCATGAAACCTCATATCAGTCTTATTGTTGCAAGAAGCCAAAACGGCGTCATCGGAAAAGACGGCAAGCTGCCCTGGCATTTCCCGGAAGATCTGAAGTTTTTTAAACAGATCACGATCGGCAAACCCATCATCATGGGTCGGCACACCTGGGAGTCGATTGGACGGCCGCTGCCCGGAAGACGCAACGTCGTGGTCACACGGCAGCCGGACTACAAGGCCGATAAAGCCGAAGTCGTCCATTCTCTGGAAGATGCAGTCAAACTTTTTACGCCGAACGACAATATCTTTATTATCGGCGGCGCAAACCTTTATCGTCAGGCGCTCCCCATTGTGGACACCGCCTGGATCACTGAAATTCTGCAGGATTTTGAAGGTGACACCACGTTTGACGGTCTGGATTTACATGACTGGAAGCGTGTCTGGGTTGAAGAGCATCCCGCAGGCGAGTCAGGTCCCTGGGCATACCGCTTCCAGCGCTTTGACCGCATTCGGCACTCTACGTATTAAAACCAATGCCGCACGGCGCTTGCGCGCTATAAAATATCGGACTGATATCGGAGAGAAAAAATATGGCAAAAGAATTAATGCAGATTGAAATTGACAGCGGACTCAAGAAGGAGTTCCTGGAATGCATCAATCATGCCTATAAAGGAAAAACAGAAGAAGGCATCATTGACCTCATTCGCATCTACGTTGAACGCGCCAAAGGATCTCCGCGTCAGAAAGAAATCAAGAGCAAAGTTCAGCAGTTTGTTTTTGAGGGCGACGCCAAGAGCGGCATTACTCCTCTGGAAATCGAAAAGCTGGTCCTCAATAAGACGGATGAGGATATTGAAGCAGCTCGTCTGGATAAAAGCAAATAACGCAGACTAATCGAGGGCGCTCGCGGCCTGTTTGATCAGTTCGACATCCACGCCGTCTTCTCTGAGCCGATCCTCAACTCGATCCATCGTTTCATCAAAGCGCGGGTTTAAAGCCGCGTTTTGCCATAATTCAGAGACTTCCTGTGTGCAGAGCCTTCTGTCAGCCGGCGTGTAGCTAACCTCTTCAATAACGGTTGTGCGGCACACTGAGTCTTCAGCAAGCAGTTTTGCGGAAACAATTGCCATATAAGCCATCATGGCGTAGGTCGGCATATTCGGATCCGTGATCTTTTCGCCTTTCAAATATCGATGGATGACATTTTCCACCTGCGCGGCCTTTGACGCTTCAAACTGTCCGAGCGGGATACAGTCGCCAAAAGAAGCTTCTTTATCTCCGATCTCGTCAATACGGCAGTAAAAGCCATGGCGTCTTCCCGGAAAAACATCCTTCAGAAGACTTTTGTCAGAGTCGACAGAGGTGCTGAGCGTAATGGTGTAAGAAGGATTCTTAACCGTATAAATGATTTTTTCTCGGTCTCCGACCACACGAAAAACGTTGGAATTAATAATGCCGTACTTTCCAACATAGCGATCGGACGCTTTTTTTGCATCCGCCGCGGCAAATTTCGCAAACGGTTTTGCCCGAAGGTAAAAAACCTTCGGGTTTTCAAATAAAGATGAGGTTCCTGTATTAATAAACCCTTCAATCTGCTCCTGCGCGAACGCCTGAATCAGATAGGACTCAAGCGGGGAGAGCTGGTAACCCGACGCGAATGCAGCCGCGGGCGCAAAGCCTAAAAGCGCGGCTGCCGCCTTAGTCAGTGAGAATTTAATACAGGAATTCATGATTCTGCAAAATTACCAGCGGCGATCGGCGATCTTCATCTGCTGTTCATCCACGAAGAACCAGAAGTCCTTTTCGTTCAGAGTAATTCTGTGGACAACAAGCCCGGTATCGGCGTCCTGATATTCAAACACGACATTAATCGGCTGATTGGATAAGAATTGGTTTTCCGCCTGAGCGCAGAGATCTTCAAAATTGATGCTCGGCATATCCCAGGGATCTCCGTCGTCCACATCAAGAAGGTTGCCCCTGAAGCGCGGATGACACATCAGAAACTTAAGCACGTCAGCCAAACGCTCTGTCGGAATAACCCACAGATTAAGACCGCCGTTTTCCGTTAAATTCTTAAATACATTCTTCACGAACGCGTCAAGCTCAATGTCATCGGGAACAGTCAGGACGTCATTTAAGCCCATCGGATCGTCCGCATGAGTTTCGTACCACTGCTGACCGGTGGTTGTCATCGGTCCCTCAAGCTTCATTCTCAAGTCGTCAAAAGCAATAAATCCCATCGCGAAGGGATTGGCGTTGCCGACCTTGCGTGCACTCGCAGCCAGCTTTGTAATTAGTTCTTTTTTTGTCATTCGGCTCATTGATTCATCCCTCACTATCTATATATATTTTCAAAAGCTTAGCATCTTAACAATTTGTAACGCCGCTTCTGTGTCCATAACGAGTATTGAATTCTAGTAGTTTTCCGTCGCTTCGGAGTCCGATAAGATGCGATTTTTCAAACTGCCGGATAAAACCGATCGGAAAGCGTTTTCGACGTAAAATTTTCTTTGTTTCAAATCCAAACGGTTCAGAAAAAATGACTCATTTATATATAAAGATGAGCGGCACGCCGTATGAACGCGGGCTGCTGTACGGCACTCAGGCCAAAGAGCTCATTCACAAACTGATTGAAGAATACAAGCTGCTTTTTGACAAAGAGAATCACATTGCCTGGGAAACCGCGTACAAGAAAGCCGCCGCTTTCGAGGAACCGATCCGCGCGTTCCGTCCGGATTTGATTGAGGAAATGAAGGGCATCGCCGACGGCGCGGGGATCGATCTGCAGACCGTGCTTGTGTTGAACTGCCGATCGGAAATCATGTTCACGGACATTCCATCTAACGAAGACGCCTGCACCGTGATCGGTGTTCCGCCGGAAGTCTCCAAAAACGGCCATACACTGCTCGCACAGAACTGGGACTGGTGGACGGTCGGCGAGGGCACAACCGTGCTGCTTGAAGTAGAGCAGGAAGGATATGCCAAGTCGCTCATCGTCACTGAAGCGGGTCTTGTCGGCGGCAAAGGATTAAATGAATACGGTGTTGCGCTCTCCATGAACGCAATGAGTGTCAACGGCGGGAAAGTCGGAGTGCCGCTTCAGGTCGTTCTGCGCGCCGCTCTTTCCTGTTCGACCGTACCCAAGGCGATCGACTGTATCGCTAAATGTCCGAGAGCAGGGTGCGCCTGCGTTGGACTTGCCTCTTGGGACGGCGAACTTGTGATGGTTGAGTATGCACCGAATGATTTGGACATTCTTCTCAGCGACGGCAAAGCGCTCTGCCACACCAATCACTGGCAGTCTCTGAAGATGATTCTCGGACCGGAAGCGCGCAACTATTCCTATATCTCCACCTTTACACGCCTGGACCGCGCTCGCAGACTGACCAAAGACAAGAAAAAGCTCACACCGAAAAAACTCTTTGCCATCCTGTCCGATCATGCCGGATACCCCGACGGTATCTGCCGTCACGATGGCCCGGATCTTCCGTATTACCACTGCCACAGCTCGCTCTGGTCAATGGTGATTGATACGGTCACAAGAACGCTCTACATCACGGACGGCACGCCGTGCAAGGCTAAACCGGAAAAATACGTCCTGAAATGATATGTCAGAGGCTCCGCTGAAAGACGCGGAGCGCTATGATCTCGCGGTGTACAAAATTTAAAACCATCAGAGGAAGCTGCATGAGTAAGAGACTGCTTTTTTTGCCGATAGTGCTTTGCGCTTTTTCCGCTTCAGCCAACGCCGGTCAGTATGCGGAAGAACTGGGTATGTGTGTTTATAAAAACCTGACTTCTTCTGATAAAACCGTGATGACGCAGTGGGCTTTTGTCACGCTTGGCAAGACGAAAGCGGCGCGCCAGATCACGGTGATTCCGGATGCAAAAACAAAGGAAGTAAATCAGAAGGCAAAGGCTGCGCTCTCCCGCATCATGACGCAGAACTGCGCGAAAGAAGCGACCAAAGTCGCCCTGCATGAATCCAAGGACGGATTAAAGAATGCTGCGGCGACCCTTGCGTTAAGGCTCGCGCAGGATGAACTGAGCGATAAGATGGATGCGTCCTTGTCGGGACTCCTGAACCCCGGCACCGCCAATGTGCTAAAAGGCGCGGAAGTGCTGAAGGGATTCTTCGAGAAGCGTTAAGGAGAAGGATTCTGAACAAAAAGCTCCTCAAGCGGGAGCTTTTTTAGTTTTTAGGATTGACAACTTTGGGCTGCAGCCCTTGTTTTTTGTAGCTTCGATAACGGCTGCGTCCTTCTTCAAGTTCGGCTCCGGCACTTGCGACCACGTCAATGATTTTGGGAAAGCGCTGCATCAGATCCTGCATATTTCCGGGCGCGTTGTGCGTCAGCATTACAAGAAGATCCGCTGCCGGAAGCTCTGACGGGCGCCGTCCGATCACAAAAGCGCCTCGCTGAATTTCCGCAGAACCGGCCGGACCGTGCGGAATAAAGGACGTATTGTCAAACGCCCAGAGACGTTCATCAAAAGAGCGCAGGTCGCCTTCCGTCTCTACGAGAACGCATGCGGACATCCCTAGCCGCTGGGCTTTTTTAAGCGCACGGCAGGCATAGAGCTGTCTGTCCGGAATACCGGTATGGAAGGCAAGATCTGACATAGGTTTATATTAAAACAAAAGCTCGGAGTTTTTTCCGAGCTTTTGCTTCGGACAAGCCAAATTAATACATGAACTGATAGTTCACAGTCACGTTCTGACTGACGCTGCTGTGCGCGGCTGCGCCCGCAGAGTACAGGAATCCGAACGAATGCTGACCTTTGCTCAGCTGCAGACCGACTTTGCCGCGGAAGAGCAGAGAGTTGGCAAAGCGCTCTGTATCGGACGCGAATCCGCCAAGGTTGGCCGTAATCTTCTTATCGCCCGCAGTCGGGATCACCGCAAAGTCAAGCATGCTGCGGCTCTTCCAGCCGCCCGGACATACGTATTCGTAGCCGACGTTCACGCCGACCGGGAACTGCCAAATACTCGCGCCGGAGAAAGAGGCGTCAAGCCGTCCGTCAAGAAGATCCCCAGCCACAGACACGTCGTCTGTCAGCAGACGAGTGAAGCGAACCGAGTAATACGGAACAAAGCTCAGGCCGCCCGCGACGAAACTCGTCTCAAAACGCAGTCCGGCGTTCCAGGACTTCGCTTTGCCGTCGCCTAAGGGAAGATCAAAGCCGTCATATTTGAACTTGCTGTCGATCTTGCTGTGGGTATAGCCGAGATTGGCGATCACGTTGACTTTCTTGCCTGTCCATGTGGAGTAGAGATTGACTCCGTAGAAGGTGGAAGAGCCGTGACCGTCAACATCCCCGTGCTTAACCTGTCCCTTGCCGCCGTTCAGCGCAAGGCCGATACGGAAGTTGTCCGCGATGACATGGTCATAGCCGAGCGAAAGCGCTGCGCCCTTGTCTTTATTCTGGTTGTGCGCGATACGGTTGTGGAAGCCGTAAGCCGTTACCCAGGGATCGCCCTGTTTGAAAGTGCGGTCCCAGCCGTTAAAGAGGGGACCGACCATAGAAAGGCGGTCCTCAATCACGTCCTGATTCAGACCGCTGACATCAAAGTTCGTGATGGAATATGTCGCGGCGTTTGCGGCAGTCGAGGTTAAGAGAAGTGCTGCCGGCGCCAATAAAAATTTATATTTCATTCGTTCTCCAAGGAAGCGTTAGATTTATTCGCTCGGAAGTTTTGCAAGCTGTTCCTGATTCGATTTTAACAAAGCCTGGTTTGCGGCCAAACGCTGTCTTTCCTGTTCGATCACGGCGGCGGGCGCTCTGCTGACGAATTTCTCGTTCGCGAGTTTCACATTCGCTTTCTGGATTTCAGCTTCGAGTTTCGCGATTTCCTTGCCGATTCGCGTTTTTTCAGCGGCGACGTCCACCTTGATAATGAGCATCAGGCTGAAATCATCCACGACCGCGACAGGAGCGGCGGATCCGGCCGGACGAACCGATTCCAGATTTTCCGTGAAAATCACTTCTTCAAGACGGCAAAGCGCCTGCAGATATGCGGTGGATTTTTCAATACGGGCTCTGGCTTCGCCGCTGCGGCTGCTGATCGCGAGCGGAACACGTTTCGAGGGCTGCAGAAGCATTTCGCTTCTCAGGTTTCTCACGGCGGCAATCACTGCCTTGAGCTCTTCAATCTGCTTATCGGCTTCGTCATCAATCGCTGCAGGCTCATACTTCGGATAGGCCTGAACCATCACGGAGGTCTCTTCGTCTTCCTTTCTGACGCCGGCAACCAGAGAGACTTTCTGCCAAAGTTCTTCGGTAATGAACGGCATGATCGGGTGCGTCAGACGCAGCACGCCTTCAAGGATGGTCACAAGCGTGCGGCGTGTCGCGCGTTCAACAGCCGGATTTCCGCTGTTGAGCTGGACTTTCGCAAGTTCAAGATACCAGTCGCAGTACTGGTTCCAAATGAAGGAATAGATCGCGTTGGCGGCATTGTCGAGGCGGTAATCCGTGAAGCCCTGACGGACTTCTTTAACCGTGCGCTCAAACTCGGAACGGATCCAAAGATCGGGTACGGAGTAAATCAGTTCAGCGTCTTTCTCGAGTCCGCAGTCTTTTCCTTCCACGTTCATCAGCACGAAGCGGGAAGCATTCCAGAGCTTGTTGCAGAAGTTTCTGTAACCGTCGGCGCGTTTGACATCAAAGTTGATGTTGCGGCCAAGGGTCGCGTAAGCGGCCATCGTGAAGCGCAGACCGTCCGCACCGATTTCGGTGATGCCGTTCGGATAATGTTTCTTGAGTTTATTGATAACCTGCGGCGCTTTTTCCGGCCGACGCAGACCCACCACGCTCTTTTCAATCAGATGGTCGAGATCCACGCCGTCGATCAAGTCGATCGGGTCAATGGTGTTGCCTTCGGATTTGCTCATCTTCTGACCTTCGGCGTCGCGCACGAGGCCGTGGAGATAAACGTCTTTAAACGGAACCTTGCCCGTAAAGAAGCGGGTCAGCATGATCATGCGGGCGACCCAGAAGAAGAGGATGTCGTAGCCGGTCACGAGAACGCTTGAAGGCAGGAAGAGGTCCAGCGAAGTCTGATCGCCGCGCAGCGTCGAGAAGGGGACAAGGCCGGAGGAGAACCATGTATCGAGCACGTCCTCATCTCTGGTCAGTTTGACGCCTTCGCCCGCCATCGCCTGAGCTTCCGCTTCGTCGTGGGCGACATAAACCTTGCTGTTTTCGTCGTACCAGGCAGGAATCTGATGGCCCCACCAGAGCTGACGGGAAAGACACCAATCCTGAATATTGGAGAGCCAGTCCTTGTAAACCTTTCGCCACTGTTCGGGGAAGATGTTCACGAGGTTGTCATCCACCGCTTCAAGGCCCAGATCAGCAAGAGACTTGCCAGGGAAGCGGCAGCCTTCGGGCGCGGGTTCGCTCATCGCGAGGAACCACTGATCGGAGAGCATCGGCTCCACGATTTCACCGGTACGCGGCACGCGCGGAACCATATGCTTATGCGGTTTAATGCCGACGAGAAGGCCCTGAGCCTCCAGATCCGCGACTGCCTGCTTACGGGCTTCGTAACGGTCAAGTCCTCGGTATTTCTCCGGAACGTTATCGTTCAGGTGGGCGGTCTTGGTCAGGATGTTGAGCTGTTCGAGGTTATGGCGTTTACCGACTTCAAAGTCATTGAAGTCATGCGCCGGCGTGATTTTCACGCAGCCCGAACCGAATTCTTTATCTACATAGGGATCGGCGATCACCGGAATCTCGCGATCGGTGAGGGGCAGACGAAGCATCTTTCCAACGAGATGCTTATAGCGTTCGTCTTCCGGATTGACAGCGACCGCCTGGTCGCCAAAGAGCGTTTCCGGACGTGTTGTCGCAACGACAACACCTTCGCCGCCGTCAACTGCCGGATAACGAATTTCCCAAAGATGTCCGTCGCTTTCCTCGGACTCGACCTCGAGGTCGGACACCGAGCTCTGCAGTTTTGGATCCCAGTTGACCAGTCTGCGGCCGCGATAGATCAGGCCTTTGTTATAAAGTTCAACGAAGCAGTCGATCACAGTCTTCGAGAGATCTTCGTTCATAGTGAAGTAGAGGCGGTCCCAGTCAAGGGAGTCTCCGAGTTTGCGCATCTGCTTGAGGATGGTGCCTCCGGAGAGTTTCTGCCAGTCCCATACTTCTTTGATAAATTCTTCGCGGGGCATATCTCTTCTGGATTTGCCCTGACCTTCAAGACGGCGTTCGACAACGATCTGTGTGGCGATACCGGCGTGGTCCGTACCCGGCATCCACATCGTGTTATAGCCGTCCATGCGGTAGAAGCGTACAAGCGAATCCATCACGCTCTGGTTAAAGGCGTGTCCCATGTGGAGAATACCGGTGACATTGGGAGGAGGAAGCTGGATTGAGAAGCTCTTTTTGCTCTTATCTGTACCGGCCTTAAAAAAGCCTTTCTTTTCCCAGTAGGGATACCATTTAGCCTCAATCGAAGAGGGATCGTAACTCTTTGCAAGTTCCTGCGTTTTTGTTTCGCTCATAGCTATTCGATCATTGTTCATTAAAAATAGGAATCTGTTATTTTCTCACTTTTTTCCGCGCTAAAAGAGTAAACCCGCGTGATTTTTCGTTTCAGCGAGGGTTTTTGGCGGTTAAATGAGATTATTCGGCTTTTAACTTTGGCAGACGATTCTTCTCAAACCAGAAATACAAAATTCCCAGTCCGATCGATGTGATCAGCCAGCTGAGCGGGTACACCATCATCAGCACTTCGTAGGTCGGCTTCATGGCAAAAGCGGTATACACCCAAATCACTCGGACAGAGCAAATGACAATTACGGTAATAATTGCGGGCGCAAGCGAATAGCCGTAACCGCGCATCGCGTCCGAGAACACCTCCATAACGGCGTTCAGCGGCTCCGGGACGACCACCCACCACAGACGAATCATACCGAGCGCGATAATGTCTTCGCTCTGGGTAAAGACACCGAGCAGCGTGTGTCCGAACACAAGGATCAAGGTAGAGAGCACCAGCGTAAAACCGATGTTCAGCCCCATGGAGATCCAAGTGATTCGTTTGCAGCGATCGACGTTTCCGGCGCCGTAGTTTTGGCTGATAAAGGTTGTCGCCGCCAAACCGAACGCGTTCACAAAGCCGTAGACATTAATTTCAATCGTGAAGGCCGCGACAGAAGCCGCCATGACTTCCGGCCCCAAGCTGTTGATCGCGCTTTGGATAATTAAATTCGAAAGAGAAAAAACGGAGCTCTGCAGACCGGCCGGCCAGCCGATTCGGACAATCATTCGGGCAGATTGACCGTCCGGTTTAAAAATTCTGTGAAGCTCAATATGCAGAGGTCCGTCGCTTCTCATCAGTTTAAAAAACAGAATAGAGGAGGCGAGCACATTGGCGAGTGCCGTGGCTAAAGCCACACCGCCGATAGACCAATCCAGAACCAGAACAAAAAATAAGTTGCCGAGCACATTGAACAACGTACCCGCGCACAAAGCCCAAAGCGGCGTTTTGGTGTCGCCGCTGCTCCGATAGATCGCTGCTAGAAAATTATAGAGCGCGATAAAAGGCATACCGAGCAAGTACACCCGAAGATAAACGGACGCATGATGAACAACACTTTCGGGTACGTCCATCCAGCTCATGATCTGATCGCACAAGACAAGCCCCGCGATCATGGCGACAAGACCAAATACGAGCGCGATAAAAATAGAGGTGTGAACGGCTTTAGAAGCCCGAATTGTGTCGTTCATACCGAGACATCGGGCAACGACCACATTAGTGCCCAGCGCCAAGCCCATACAGAAGCTGATAATGAGGCCGTTGACCGGAACATTGTTCCCAACAGCCGCCATCGCCTCGTTGGATACGAAGTGCCCGAGGACCGCAACGTCAGCCATGTTGTAAAGCTGCTGAAGGACACCCGTGAGCGCAAGCGGAATCGCAAAGACAATCATCTTGTCCCATATCGATCCGTTCAGCATATTGATAGATTCGCTTCCGGTACTCATAGCCGAGAGCTCCTTAGCTGTATGGTGTTTTTGATATATGCCTAAAGACTACTCCTCTTAGGGCTCACGGTGTGTGACCGAATATTCGCGATTGTCTTAAAGCGGCTCTTTCTGAGCCTTCTGTTCTGCCTGAACATACTTCTCAACGTCAGCCAAACCGCAGGAAGCGACATTGCCGCAGGTAAATCGCGACGTCGGAATATCAGGCGTCAGCGTATTGGAGCAGCCCCCGACATCAATCGATCTGCCGTCGATTTCTTTGGGTTCGTACCAGGCGCCGTGCCGCACGCAGATCACATCTTTGCGGATATCGGCCGTGACGAGCGCTTTAGCAAGGATTGCGCCTCTGTCATTTTTGACGATAACCGTATCGCCCGAAACAATGCCTTTTTCGCGCGCGTTTTCTTCGTTTACCATGACGGGCTCGGCTTCTCCCTCTTTAGTTAAGCCGCCGAGCTGGCTGTGCAGCCGATGCGCACTTTTAGCGCTGACGAGCGCAAAGGGATATTTTTTATCTTCCGCACGCACAAATTCCGTCTGCTCAAGATAAACCGGATAAGAAGGACAATCAGTGTAATGACAGTCCTGAATCTCCTCATTCGTGATCTCAATTTTGCCGCTCCGGGTTGGGAGCGGATAAGCCTGAGGATCATTGCGGAAATCCTCAAAAGCGATATAAGGCTTTTCGTTCTTCTTTTTATCAAAAAGGATAACGCCTTCGGCCTTAAAGGTTTCGTAGTCCGGAAGCGTGACGCCGAAACCTCTCCTGCTGTAAGCGGCTTCCTGATAAATCACGCGAATCCAGTCCTCTTCGCTGCGTCCGCAGGTAAAGGAATCGGCGCATCCCATCTTCGCGGCGAGCAGGGAATAGATCTCATAGTCGCTCTTGGATTCATACATCGGCTCGATCGCCTTTTTCATATAGACGATGCCGTCGTTGGTGTAGGTTCCGACGCCTGTGATATCGTTTCTTTCAAAGAAGGTGCATGCCGGAAGAACGATATCGGCGTTAAGTGCCGTAGGCGTCCAGAAGCAGTCCGTCACAACGACCGTTTCCGGTTTTTTCCAGGCTTTGGCAAGACGATTGGTCTGCGGCTGATGCGAGAACGGATTGCCGCCCGCCCACATAACCATACGAATCTCCGGATATGTGCGCTTTTTATCCATGTAGTAAAAGCTTTCTCCGGGGTTCAGGAAACACTCGGCAAAGCGCGCGACGGGGATCACAAGAGTTCCGGCCCCGTCGTGTTTATACGGAAGAACCGGTTTGACGTTTGAACCGATTCCTCTGACGGAGGGGCCGATACCGGAGAGGCTTCCGCCGCTGCAGTAATGATAATGAGTACCGAAACCTCCGCCCGGAAGTCCGATATGTCCGAGCGCGCAGGCAAGCGCTGCGGCCATTCGGGGCGGCTGTTCTCCGAACTGAGCGCGTTGCGGTCCCCAGCCCATCATGATCATGGTTCGATTGTCGCGAAGTTCATGTGCGAGTTCTCGAATCCTTTGAGCAGAAACGCCGCACTTAGCTTCGGCCCATTCGGCGGATTTGACGACACCGTCTTTTTCGCCGAGCACATAAGCCATAAAAGGCTTGAATCCCTCGGTGCAGCGCTCAATGAAATCCGTATCGAGCCGGCCGCTCTGGTGCAGTGTATGAATCATCGCAAGCATCAAAGCGCAGTCGGTGCCCGGGAAGGGCGCGATCCATTCACTTTCGAGATAAGCGCCGGTCTGAGTCCGAAGCGGATTCACCACGATGGTTTTGATGCCGGAGGCTTTAAGCGCTTCAAACTTAGGATAGCTGTTATGAAGCGTGGTACTCCAATCAACATCATTTGTAATCAGCGGGTCGCAGCCCCATAAGACAACGCGCCGACTATTGTTGAGAATATCGTCCCAATCGGAACAGCGGGGATCGGAATCCCCGAAAACGCACGAAAGCACGGGCGCGATGGCGGCGGTGGAATAGCTGTTGACGCATTCGACAAAACCGCCGCAGAGCCTAAGAAGTCTTCTGTTGAGCGTCACCGCAGAATTGACCTCGCCGCAGGACATCCATCCGTAGGATCGGCCGAACATCGCGCTCGGTCCGTAGTGATCATAGATACGCCGCATTTCTTTGGCGACAAGACTCAGCGCGTCATTCCAGCTGACGCGAACCCATCGATCAGAGCCTCGTTTCTCTCTGGAAGCGGGGCCTTCACGGAAATAACTTTCACGCACCATCGGATAGCGGATGCGTTTGTCGCAGTAGGGGAGCTCTGTAATTTTATTCAGGTTCGGACTAGGTCTGTGGTCTTCCTTATACGCCTCGAGTTTTTCTATACGGCCGTCTTTATTTAAAACAGGCTTAAAAATGCCCCAATGTGAGGCGGTATAACCGGAAGAATTATTAGTCTTCATTTTTGTTTTTAGGCTAGTTGTCTGCTGATCGTTAGTCTTATTTTAATTGTAAGTCTGACTAGGACTTTCACTTGGTTGTTAGAATGAAAGGCGGAGGTATTGAAAATGAGTCTTGATCTCAGTGAAAAACGTTTAAAGCAGCTTCAGAACAAATATATTGCCGATGAGGTTAAGACAATTCGGCTGATGACCGAAATTTACTGTCATGCGCATCACAGCACGGATTCTGAGCTCTGCGAGGAGTGTCAGGCGTTTTTCGAATATGCGCGCAAGCGTCTTGCCTGCTGTCCGTACGGCGACAAAAAGCCCGTCTGCAAGAAGTGCAAAATTCACTGTTTCGGGAAAGACTTTAAAACGAAAGCCAAAGTCATCATGGCGTATTCCGGACCGAGATTAATGCTTCGGCATCCGATTCTCTCTTTCCGGCACATTGCGGCTGTTTTTAGAGAAGCTCCGGAAAAGCCCGGACGCAAAACGATTCCGATTAAAAGCGAATAACGGCAAACGGCCTCCCGAAGGAGGCCGCTTGATTTCATATCGTTAATTAAAGGGCAGGGATTCTTTCAATCTGTTTGCCCGGATCAACAACGATCGCCTTCATGCCGCGTTTCTCGATCGCTTCCTTACCGTGTTTGGTACAGATGACGGTCGCGCCCTTGGAGACGAGTTCGCCGTTCCAGAGAATCTTGCGGCCTTCAATGAAGGACGCCATGGGTTTCTGGGTGGCGTAATCGTAGACGGTGATATCGGCGTCGGCTCCGACGGAGAGGTGACCCTTGTTTTCAAGACGAAGCATACGGGCCGGGTTCAGAGAAGTCTTCTGCGCGAATTCCGGCAGTGTAAGAATGTCGAGTTTCACGAGCGAGAGACCCTGACTCAGGATCACGTTTCTCGGGATGCAGCCGCCGTCGGTGGAGATCGCGTCAACGACGAAGGAGCCATCATCGCGTCTGGCCTGTGCGAGTTCAATGCGCGGCAGCGGAGGATTGATATTGAAGCTTCCGCCGACATCGGAGTCGGCTTCTTCCCACATCTTGAGCGCTTTTTCACCGGTCATCAGATCGGAGTATCCGCCCGCATCGAACACCACGAAGGCTTTACCCGCGAGCAGCGCCTTGCGGACGCCGTCTCTGTCTTCGCTAAATCCGAAGTGGCGCAGGCAGTTGCCGGTCACCTTGGACTGGATCTTGCCTTCGGCGTCACAGGTGAGACGCGTGCCGTTCTTCGGAGAAACATAGCTTTCGCAGAAGATATTGGGATTTTTCTTCAGAAGATCGATCGCGATGGCGGTTTCTTCCATGCAGGGTTTAATCGCGCCGCGGCAGTAAGCGTTGATATGAGCAAGGTGCAGGGGATAGCCGTCAGCCATAGCGACCGCTTCGATCATGCCCTCAATATTGGAGCCGTGTTCACTTGTGCCCGCGTGCCAAGCCACATAAGCGCGTTTTTCGAGCGCGGTTCTGACGAGCAGGGAAGAAACATCGGGCTTCAGCGGATAATGGCCGCCGAGCAGCTTCACGCCAAGGGCTCCGTCTTTGAGCGACTTGTCGATCAGAGTTTCCATTTCTTCTTTGCTCGGCGCGTTGGTCTTGAATGTGAAGGGAGGCGAAGCAAACTGCAGGATCGCCATATTAATACCGACGCCGTATTCGGGAACGCTGTCGAGCACGTCTTCGAGCGGACCGGCCATATCAAGGGCTGTCGTCACGCCGTTCATCGCCAGCATCTTGGGACCGTAAGGCGAGCCCCACATACGGCCGAGATGCACGTGTGAGTCAATGATGCCGGGCTGAAGCACAAGACCTGTGAAATCAATCACTTCTTCGGCTTTGCCCTGAAGGTCTTTACCGACCTCAGCGATTTTTCCGTTTTCGATCGCGACGTCGCAGACTTCATTGACATGGTTGAGAGGGTCGACGACATGAGCGTTTTTAAGCAGTAAATCCCACATTTGCGTGAATCTCCTTGGTTATTGATGTTCTCTTCATGCTAGCGCAATCCCGCACAATTGGGAATATTCAAATTATGAAAATCCCCAAGCGAAGAAAAAATCTGTGCAAAGTTGCGTAAACCCCGTATGGGTTTTGTCATAATGCTTCGTTGAAGATTTGCGGTCACTTGTCCCGCATCCTCGATTGCTAACTTAACAGCCTCAATATATAGAGAGATAAACGACATGGAAACCATCCTGAAATCTCTTCCGGTGGGAGAGAAAGTCGGCATCGCCTTCTCAGGCGGCCTTGATACCAGTTCTGCATTACTTTGGATGAAAAAGAAGGGCGCTTTCCCGTGCGCCTACACAGCCAACCTCGGTCAGCCCGACGAGGATGATTATGAGGCAATTCCGCGCCGAGCCATGGAATTCGGCGCTTCTATCGCACGTCTCGTGGACTGCAGAGAGCAGCTCGTTGCCGAAGGCATTGCTGCGATTCAGAGCAACGCGTTTCACATTTCCACCGGCGGCGTGACTTACTACAACACCACACCGCTCGGACGCGCTGTTACCGGCACAATGCTTGTGAACGCGATGAGAGAAGACGGCGTCAACATCTGGGGTGACGGCTCCACCTACAAAGGAAACGACATTGAGCGCTTCTACCGCTACGGTCTGATCGCCAATCCGGAGCTCAAGATCTACAAGCCCTGGCTTGACGTTCAGTTCATCAGCGAGCTCGGCGGCAGAGCAGAAATGAGCCAGTTCCTTGCCGACAACGGCTTCGGCTACAAGATGAGCAAGGAAAAAGCTTATTCGACCGACTCCAACATGCTCGGCGCGACACACGAAGCCAAGGATCTTGAACATCTGGACAGCAGCGTCAAGATTGTTGACCCGATCATGGGTGTTCCTTTCTGGCGTGAAGACTGCGACATCAAACCCGAAAAAGTGACCGTTCGCTTTGAAGAGGGCATCCCTGTCGCGCTCAACGGCAAAGTGTTTGATGACAAGGTTGAACTCATGCTTGAAGCCAACCGCATTGGCGGACGTCACGGTCTGGGCATGAGCGATCAGATTGAAAACCGTATTATTGAAGCAAAGAGCCGCGGCATCTATGAAGCCCCGGGAATGGCGCTTCTTCACATCGCGTTTGATCGTCTTGTGACCGGTATTCACAACGAAGACACGATTGAGCAGTGGCGCATCAACGGTCTCAGACTCGGCCGTCTGCTTTACCAGGGCCGCTGGTTTGACCCGCAGGCCATCATGCTTCGCGAAACCGCTCAGCGCTGGGTTGCCAGAGCCGTCACCGGCGAAGTCGATCTTGAACTGCGCCGCGGCAATGACTACTCCATCCTTGACACCCGTTCGCCGAACCTCACATACGAACCGGAACGTCTCACAATGGAGAAGGGCGACTCGATGTTCACCGCTTCCGACCGTATCGGCCAGCTCACTATGCGCAACCTCGACATCGTCGACACACGCAACAAGCTGTCTGTTTACTCCAAAGCGGGTCTTATCGGATCCAACACTTCTTCCATGCCGCTTTTAACCGGCACGAAAGACAACGAATAATTTCGTTTGATTGAGCAGCCCGCTCCGGATGACACGATTCCGGGGCGGGTATTTTTTTGCTTTCGGAAATAATCTGCCGCGCCGCTTATGCCCGCGGGTTATCAGATTGATAAAAAATAAGAATTAAGATTTTGAGGCGCTCTTCGATAGGATTTCATGCAAAGGAGAAAATCATGAAAAACGTTTTAATTCTGAACGGCACCTGTAAGCATTTCGGTCACGGCGGCACTTTAACTCAAAGTTTCTGCGACTTGGCAAAAACACTTCTAAGCGAAGAGGGCGCTCGCGTCGAAGTGACGCTTATGGCTGAGTACAGCGATATTGATGCGGAATGCCGAAAAATCCTGGACGCGGATATCATTCTTCTGCAGTCGCCTATATGGGCGATGGGGATGCCGTGGCGCGTAAAAAAATATGTTGACGAAGTAATGACGCAGCCCGTTGTCTGCGGCAGCGACGGAAGAAGCCGAGAACACCCGGAGCGTCTTTACGGCTCAGGAGGACCGCTCGGCGGAAAACGCTACATGCTGAGCACCACTTGGAACGCCTCTTTAAGAGCCTTGACGCAGCCGAAAGAATTTTTCTCGGGCCTTGGGGCGGACGCGCTGCTTTGGCCCTGGCATAAACAGTTTGAATATATGGGCCTTGGTCTCGGCAAACTTCCTACATTCTGTTCTTTAGACGTTTACAAAAATCCGCAGATTGAGGAAGATTTCCGCCGTTTCAAGGCCCATCTGACTCGGCACGTGGAGCCGTATTTAAAAGATTAGAGCGCTTCAATCGCTTTAATCAGACGATCAACACTTTTGTCGGTCGTCGCCCAGCTCGTGCAGAAACGAACCAGAAACTCCTCCTGACCGACATCTCCTTCGCATTCAAACGCGAAATCGGGAAGAAGGGCATCTCTGTAAGCGCGAGGCAGGTACCAGAACTGCTGATTAGTGGGAGAATCCGCAAGAGCACGGCACCCTTTAGCCTTCAGCGCGTCACGAATACGCATCGCGGCTTTTACCGCATGCGCGCCGATTTCGTTATAGAGACCGCCGGTAAACAAGGTTTCGAACTGGACACCGAGCAGTCTGCCCTTGGCTGTCATCGCGCAGTGCTGCTTAATAACAGTTCTGAAATTTCTGTCCAAACCGTTTCCGCGGGTAAAGACAATCGCTTCACCAAAAAGCGCGCCGACTTTGGTGCCGCCAATGTAGAACACGTCGGTCAGCTGATCGATGTCTTTGAGCGTTAAGTCGCTTCCTTCAGCGTTCAGACCGTAAGACATGCGGGCGCCGTCCAGATAAAGCGGAATCGCAAATTTCTGACAGACACGGTAAAGGGCTTCGAGTTCCGACTTGCTGTAAACCGTACCGATTTCTGTCGGAGAAGAAATGTAAACCATGCCCGGCTGAACCATGTGTTCTGTGTTCGGATCGGCCCAGAAGGAAGTCAGATAGCTATCGAGCGTCTCGGCCTGCAGTTTGCCGTCTTCTCCTTTGAGCGCAAGAACTTTATGACCGGTCGCTTCAACCGCGCCGGCTTCGTGGACGTTGATATGTCCGCTTTCCACACAGACGCAGCCCTGGAAAGAGCGAAGCAGGGCAGAAATCACACAAACGTTGGCCTGAGTGCCGCCGGCCACAAAATACACATGCGCTTCTTCGTCGGAACAAGCTTCCTGAATCAGCTTACGGGCCAATGCACAGTGGCTGTCCGTGCAGTATCCGGGAGACTGTTCGAAATTGGTTTTCATCAGCGCTTCCATAATCTTGGGATGAGCGCCTTCGGCGTAGTCGCATTCAAATCGATCCATTTAATTATCCGTTTGTATAAAAAAGAAGGGACGGCTGTTAACCGTCCCGACATTTTAAACCTCGATTATTCGATATCGAGGTCCTTAAGGAAGCTGATCAGCAAAGGAACCGGGCGGCCTGTGGCACCCTTTTCCTTGCCGCTCTTCCAAGCAGTGCCCGCGATATCCAGGTGAGCCCAGGGCGTATCGCCGACGAATTCTTCAAGGAACGCGGCTGCTGTAGAGGAGCCCGCGCCGCGGCCGTCGCTAATGTTTGCGAGATCCGCGAAGTTGCTTCTGAGCGACTTGGTGAAGCTGATGTCCAAAGGCAGTCTCCAGCAGGGATCAAGACTTGCGTCGCCGGCCATCAGCATGGACACAGCCATTTCTTCGTCGTTGGCGAAGAGACCGGAGATGTCGTTGCCGAGCGCGATAATGCAGGCGCCCGTCAGGGTCGCGGCGTCAACCATGCACTTCGGTTTGAACTTGTCTTTGACAAAAGAGAGCAGGTCACAGAGCACCAAGCGGCCTTCGGCGTCCGTATTCAGAATTTCGACGGTCTTACCGCTGTAGCTCTTGAGGATGTCGCCCGGTTTTGTCGCGGCGCTGCCCGGCATATTTTCCGTAAAGCCGAGCGCGGCAACGATATTGACCTTGAGTTTCAGCTCTGCGGCGGTCGTGATCGCACCGATCATGGAGGCTGCGCCGCACATGTCGTACTTCATTTCGTCCATACCTTTGCCGGGTTTAAGCGAGATACCGCCGGAGTCAAACGTCAGGCCCTTGCCGATCAAAGCGACTGGAGCTTCGCCTTTTTTGCCGCCGTGGTATTCCATGATGACCATGCGGGCAGGCTGATGAGAGCCGCGGGCAACACCCAGAAGGCATCCCATACCGAGCTTTTCCAGCGCTTTTTCGTCATAGACCGAAACATCAAGACCGAATTCTTCACCGAGCTGCATGCATTCCTGAGCCATGAACTTCGGTGTGCAGATGTTGGCGGGCATATCGCCGTATTCTTTGGTTCTGCGAACGCCTTCGCCGACGGTAAAGCCTTCAAGGAAAGCGGTTTCGATATCTTCGTTGCCGTCCGGAACAAAGAGTTCAATTTTCTTGGGTTTCTTCCAATCGATGTCTTTGGTTTTGTAGTTTCTCGGACGATCGAATACATTGCAGGCAATACGGCCGGCGGTTTGAGCGATCCACTCGGGGATTTCGTCAGGAAGCCATTCCAAGCAGGTAATGACGACTTCTTTGCCCAAATATGCTTTTTCCAGACCGAGCTTCAGAATTCTCGGCAGCTCACGAGCTTTGCCCTTTTTGCCCAGGCCGACAAAAATCACACGCTCGGCCTTAGCGCCGGGGAAGCCAAAGAATTCGGCACACTTGCCGACACAGCCGTGAATGTCGCCGCTTTCCATCCATTTGGACACTAAGCCGCCGCTCGCTTTATCGAGCGCCTGAGCGGACGGTGTCAGACTGTCTTTAAATACACCGACGATTAATGCGCCGCAGGCGAGGTCAAGAACGTCGCCTTTGACAATTGAAGCTTTCATTTTTTAATCCTTATCAATTGCAACTAACCGACATATTATAAGTAGTTATACTGAGCTTTTAACCTATTTAGAGGCCTTTCTTCTCTCGCGGATCTCCGCTCGAACAAAGTAGCTTGCGCACAAACCGGCCGCAACGATCATCAGCATTCCGATAACAGCCGTCAGATGAATCGGCTCGTTAAAAATCACCTCTCCGAAGATTGTGGAAAAGAGAATCACGGTGTACTGAAGCGAACTCGAAAGCACGAGATTGCCTCTTGAAAAGGCGCGAGTCAGACAGAACTGTCCCATAGCAGAGCAGATGCAGAGCCCTGCGACCATACAGGCCGCTGTCGAGGTCCATTCATGAAATCCGCCGGTAAAAAGCGTACCGGCCAGACCGCAGATAAAACCGGTAAAAACCAAATAGAAAATAATGCGGGATTCCGGCTCCTGAAGAACGCCCAGGCGTTTTACAAAACTCGTCGCCACCGCGGTAAAAAATCCGGCTCCAATACCGACAGCGGCCGAAAAATATTCTGACGGAGAAATCGTCGGGCTGAGAAGCACCACAACACCCGAAAATCCAAGAAGCACCATGCTGAGCAGCTTCCAGTTGACCGGAATCTTATTTCGCGCCGCGTAGACAAGCACAAAGCAGCCGATAAATAAAGGCGCGGTGTAGTTAAGCGTCATCGCCAAGCCGATATTGAGGTGCGAAACGGAAAAAATGCCGCAGAGAATCGCAACTGTTCCCGCAAGCGATCGAATAATATGCTGCCAAGGGTGGTGCGTTGTCACGGTAATACCCGTGTATTTCATGACGCTGTAGAAAACGACGACGCAAAACGCGGATCTGAAAAGAAGGATCTCCCATGAACCCAGGCCTTCAAGTCCTGCGAATTTAACGAAAACGGCATAGAGCGAAAAAAAGACCGCCGCCACAAGCATCCAAAGAGACTGCATAAGATTTTGTATTCTGTTTTTTTAAGATGAACGGATTCTACCGTCTAATCTTCTGAAAGCGTGCGGTTATCCTGCTTCAGAGCAGAAAGATTAAAAGTCAAAAATGTTAGAATTTTTGAAGCCGTCGGCTGGCCGCCGGGTGTTATTTTGATTCGACCGACACGCCGACAGAAGGTTGGGGCTCAGTCCCAAAAATTGAATCTAATATCAAAGAACAATATGCAGTCAGCTATCAAGGCAAGATTTGAAGCCGTTGTCGGCGCAAACAATGTTATCGATGACCCGTCGCTTTTTGGTCCGTACTCAGATGACTTTACCGATCATTATGTCTGCAAACCCCTGGCGGTTATTCGTCCGGGCAGCACTCAGGAAGTCTCCGAGATCGTCAAAATATGCGCGGAATTAGACCTTCCAATCGTGACCCAGGGCGGCAATACCAGCTTAACGGGCGGCGCGATCACGAGCGAAGCGGATAAGCAGATCATACTTTCCATGACGCGCATGAAAAAAGTGACGCACAGCGATCCGAGCTCCGACACAATGACCGTAGAGGCGGGTATGACACTCGCCGAAGTGCACGAAGCGGCAGAGAACATCGGACGATTTTTCCCGCTTTCCTTTGCCGCTGAAGGCAACGCCACCATCGGCGGCTGCGCGGCCTGCAACGCGGGCGGCGTCGCGGTGCTCCGATACGGCACAACACGAGATCTGATTCTTGGCGTCGAGGCGGTTCTTGCCGACGGCAGAATCTACAACGGCTTGAGAAGACTGCGTAAAGACAATACCGGCTACGATCTCAAGGATTTATTTGTGGGCAGCGAAGGCACGCTCGGCATTATCACGCAGGTTGTCTTGAAGCTGTTTCCGATTCCCAAAGAAAAGGAAACGGCCTTTGTGTGTCTGGATTCTCCCGAAAAAGCGGTTGAACTGCTCGCTAAAGCCAAGGCAAGCGCCGGATCCTCGCTGACCGCGTTTGAACTTATCAGCAGCGCGCCGATCGAGCGCGTGGTCAAGTACCTTCCTGATATCGAAGTGCCACAGCTTTCCGAATCAAAATGGAAAGTGCTGATAGAGCTTTCTCTCGAGCAGAAAGGCGAGGAGAGCGTTCTGATGCCGATTCTGGAAAGCGCGTTCGAGAGCGAACTGATTTCGGATGCGGCGATCGCAAACTCCATCGGCGACTCTAAAGTCTTCTGGCACGTCAGAGAATCGATTCCGCTTGCCGACAGAACCGCGGGCGGCAGCATTCACAGCGATATCAGTCTTCCGATTTCGAAGATTCCCGGATTCATTGAAATCACAAGCCAAAGACTCCTTGAAGCCTATCCCTGGCTCGGCCTCTCTATTTACGGTCATTTAGGAGACGGAAACCTGCACTTTAATTTCGTCAGCCCCGAGGACCCGAAAGCGACATACCACCACGAGGAAGGTATTCGCGACATCCTTTACACTGCGGTTAACGAATTTGAGGGCTCGATTTCAGCGGAGCACGGAATCGGTATGCTCAAGCTCGAGCATAATTATCAGTTCAAAGCTCCGCTTGAAATTGAACTGATGGATAGAATCAAAGAGGCGCTGGATCCCCATGGGATTCTGAACCCCGGAAAGCTCCTGAAGCCGAAACGGAATTACTAACTTTCGAGGATATTGTGGCCAAATCTTCTAAATCTAAGAAGCGTAAAAAAATGAGCAAATCTGAAAAGACAACATCTAAAAACGTCGTTCCTTATAAAGAAAAAGATTTGGCCTCTGAAGTCCTCGATGACGGCTATATCGATGTCATGGAGGATAAGACCGTTTCCCTTTTTGTGGTGGGCGACGTAATTCTTCCAAATCTTACGGAAAAGAGCGAACTGAGTGAAGAGGAGATTACTCAGTCGCTTTTAGAGGAAATTCCGGAAATCAGCGACTACTGCAATCTTGATACGGTGAAACAATTCCGCTTCCGCGGCAATATTCCGACGCCCGCGATGATGCTCGATCTCTCCAAGAGCATTCAGAAGGCGCTCTCCAACCCGGATGTCGCCGGGGTCGTAGTAACACAGGCTCCGGATGCGATCGAGGAGAGCGCGTACTTTGTCAGCATTTCACTCTCGGATAAGTTCCAAAACAGCAATTCCAAGCCCATTGTCTTTACTTCGGCCATGTTCTCCGACGTGCCGTTCCATGACGGCGGAAGAAACCTTCTGGATTCGGTACGCACGGCTTGTCATGACGGCAAGGGCGATATCCCGACCGTTGTGATCTGCATGAATAGCGAAATTCACGCGGCCTCCCGCGCTCAGATTTCGCATACGATCAATGCGGCGGCGCTTTCCTCTCCGGGCTGGGGTCCCGTAGGCTATGCGGACAAGGACCGCGTTTACTTTCGTGCGGGCGCCCTTGAACTGGATACGGGACTTAATTTTCCGACGCCGAAGCGTTTGAGTGCGTCCGTAGAGATCATTAAGGCGCAAACGGGCGACACAGGCCTCATGGTCGACGCCGCCGTGAAAGCGGGCGCGGATGCGCTCATTATTGAAGGCTTCGGAAGAGGAAACCTTCCGGGCGGCATGATGCCCTCGATTAAAAAAGCCCTTAAAAAGGGCGTGCTGGTGGTTATCGCGACGCGCGCCGCCTCAGGCCGCGTGCTTGACTCGGGCGACTACTGCGGCAGCGTGACCGAGTGTCTGGACTTGGGCTGTCTGCTTGCCGGAGAAACCACGGCGGCAAAAGCGCGTCTTCTGATGATGTATATCCTCTCCCAGAAGGACGCCGCAGCGCTGCGCAAGAGCGACGAAGAGCGTTTCCTTGCTTATGTTCAGGAGTGTCTGGATCCGGTTTTAAGCGTCCGACTCTTTGAATGACACTGAAGTACCAAACCTTTGACGCGCTTTTTGAAGCGCTGGCTCGATCCGAATTTCGTTCCAAATTTCGCCTCACAGGCGATGATCGTGTGTTCGCTGAGCTGAGGAGCCCCGAGCTTCTCAATCAGCATGCGCATGAGATTTTAAAAAATCGCATTGGCGCTTCGCATCCGAAAAACGACGGCAAACAGACGCCTTACAAAGGACAGCCGGTTTTTACAGCCCAGCACGCAACCGGATGCTGCTGCCGAAGCTGCTTATTCAAGTGGCACGGTATTGAAAAGAATAGGGAGCTCTCAGATCGTGAACTCAACGAACTCAGCGCGGTGATTTGTGAGTGGATTCGAAGGGATCTGGAGAAACCTGCTAAGAAAAAGCGCGTGCGCAAAGGCGAAACACTTTCCTTATTCGATTAAAGAAATAAATAAGCCCTTCGCGGAGGAAGGGCCTATTCGAGACGGCCTATTAAGGCCGCTTATACAAGATTACTTGTAGAGGTTGTTGACAACGTCACGAGCGAACTTGTCCTGAGCGTCGATCAGAGAGCCGAGTTCTTTGTTGTCTTTGAAGTCAAGAGCCATACCGGCTTTCTTGTGGGCTTCAACAACAGCCGGATCCTGCATTGTCTTCTTGAAGGCGTCTACGTAGTAAGCAATGATTTCGGGGCTTGTGCCTTTAGGAGCGACAAGAGCGCGGGCAGAGCCGTACCATTCGGGATAGAAGCCTTTTTCACCAAGAGTCGGAACGTTCGGCAGTTCGGCGTCACGTTTTGTATTGAAAACAGCGAGAACGCGAAGTTCGGGTTTGTCGCCCTTAACGAGCTTGGCAACGTCAGCAACCTTAGCGCATGTGAAGTCAACTTCGCCCTGACGGAGAGCGAGCAGCTGGTCAGCTGTGCCACCGTAAGGAACGGCTTTGTAGTTGAAGCCGGCGCTCTTGGAGAAAAGCTGAGCAGCGGTGTGGTTGGAAGCCTTAACACCGTTGGTGGAAGCCTTCAAATTTCCTTTCTTAGCAGCAGCAACGAGTTCTTCGATTGTCTTGTATGGAGAATCAGCCTTAACAGCGACAACACCGGTTTCTGTCAGATGGTTGGCGATAGGCACAATGTCATGAGAAGAAAAGGGAGCCCCCGGCTGGGCAGCTAAAGTAGTGAATGTCGGCAGGTTGATAAAGCCGATTGTCTGGCCGTCGGGTTTGGAGTTAACCAATTTTGTCCAGCCGATTTTACCGTCAGCGCCCGGAAGGTTCTGAATAATGATGGTCTTCGGAATGTACTTAGCGGCTTCAGTGGCGAGCAGGCGGGCACCTGTATCTGTACCGGAACCGGCTTTGTAAGCGACGATAACATTGATATCACCGGTCGGCTCCCAAGCCATAGCTGTCATAGGAACGGTCATGGCAACAGCCATAGCTAAAAGCACTTTTTTCATGTCTAATGTCCTCCTGAGGGATCAAAATTGTATTTTCAAGCCTTAAAAGTGAACAAGGCAGGCCCCGAATAATCGATGTTTCGGCGCACGTTACAAATGATAACGCAATCCCCAAATAATAGGAATATTTTTTTAATGCAAAAAGGCGCCGACTGTGCGGCGCCTTTAGAAAGATTCACTTATTTAGTGATGAGATCTGGCCTCAACATGCTTTTCCCATCTTGCCATGAGCCAGGGAGAAGCGGTACCGAGGATACACATCGCGATCAGCAGCCAGCAGAGCGGAGTGCTGAAAAGAATCGAAGGATCGCCGTCGCTGAGGTACAGAGAGCGGCGCAGACCGTTTTCGCCGATCGGTCCGAGAATGAGACCGAGTACGATCGCGGCGGCATTCAGATCGAACTTACGGACAAAGTAGCCGATGATGCCGAAGATGAACATGATGATGACTTCAACGAAGTTGTTATGGATCGCGAAGGAGCCCACCACACAGAGCAGGAAGATGGACGGAATCAGGATGGAGTCCGACAGTCTGGAGACCTGCGCAAAGAGGCGGCAGCCGACTAAGCCGATGCCGAGCATTGCGAACTGAACCAGCACGAAGCCCGCGAAGAACGTGTATGTCATCGGAGCGTAGGTGGAGAAGAGTTCGGGTCCGGGCTGCAGGCCGTGAATAATCAGGCCGCCCATCAGCACTGCGGTCACGCTTTCGCCCGGGATACCGAGTGTCAGTGTCGGGATCAGAGAGCCGCCCGTAACCGCGTTGTTGGCGGCTTCTGAACCGGCGACGCCTTCAATGGAGCCTTTGCCGAATTCTTCTTTATGGTGAGAGAAGCGTCTTGCTTCGTTGTAGCCCATGAAGCAGGCGATCGTTGCGCCGGCACCAGGAAGAATGCCAAGCACGTTGCCAATGACCCAGGAGCGGGTAATGGTCGGCATCAGGCGCTTGATTTCAGAACCGTTCAAAAGAAGGCTTCCGGAGAACTTGGCCGCTTTGGCTCGCTTGGCGATCGCTTTCTCAGCAAGGATCAGAACCTGAGACATGGAGAAGAGGCCGATCAGCGCACAGGTCACGTTCACGCCGTTGTAAAGCGAGCTTGAACCCATCATGAAGCGCTCAACGCCTTCCATCGGGTCCATACCGATCGTGGAGATGAGAAGACCGAGAATACCGGAGATAAAGCCCTTGATCAGAGACTTGGAGGAGACGCCCGCGATAACGGTCAGACCGAAGATGGAAAGCCAGAAGTATTCCGGACTCTTAAACTTCATCGCAAGTTCGGCAAGGAACGGGGAGAAGAAGTATAGAGAGATACAGCTCAGAAGACCGCCGCAGAAAGACGCGAAGCAGGCAACGGCAAGCGCTTTGGCGGCCATGCCTTTTTTCGTAAGCTCGTAGCCTTCGATCGCGGTCGCTGCCGAAGCGGGCGTACCCGGTGTATGAACCAGAATCGCGGAAATAGATCCGCCGAAAATGGCGCCGCAGTAGATACCGCCGAGAACGATCAGGCCGGTGGCCGGATCCATACCGAATGTAACCGGCAGCAGAAGGGCGACACCCATCGCGGCGGAAAGACCGGGCAGACAGCCGATTGTGATACCGAGCGCCGTGGCGGCGATCATCAGAATGATATTAAGCGGAGAGAGTGCGTGTACAAAACCGGCACCCATCAGAGAAAGTGTTTCCAACATGTTCCTTCTCCTTATTCAAAGAAAACGCCGACCGGCAGCGGAACGTGCAGGAAAAGCGAGAAAACCAGATATGTCACGATCATGATGACTGCGCAGGTAATGACCGCGGGAATCGGCTTAACCTTAAGGAAGAACTGAGCAAGCAGCAGATACAGGATGCTCGAAATGTAGTAGCCGAGATAATTCACTACCGCCATATAAATCAGGCAGCCCGCGATAACGCCGAAGAACTGGCCGGGCACAAAGGAAGCAAAAATCTTTCTGAAGTCGTTCAGGACGAGACGATGACGGAAGAAGCTGTAGAGCTGTTTGCCCAAAAGCAGTGTATTACAGACGTAGAGGGCGGTTAAAAGGATCAGCGGATAGGACTGAGCTTGCGGCGGAAGCTGCAGAGTCATCACAAGGAACCATGTGGCGACTCCGTAAACGACGGCGACGACGCACAAATCGGACTCTTTCATATTTTCTCTCTTATAAAAACGGAATAACTCCGTCGGGATTTCAGCAGTTCGGCTTTAAATGCCGTTTTTTTAGAACAAGGCCGAACAAGGCCTGGTACGGATCAATTTTACAAGAATGACACCTGTTTTAAAGGAGGGAAGCACTTACAAAGGCCCTTTAAATCGGCTTTTACTGATTTACTCACTATATATAAAGCAGCTTTTTAAACACTGAATGTGTGTTTTTTACAACATCTTTGAGAATTTTTGAATGCGGCAATCCTTTCGGCACACGGTTTCCGCGCTGCTTTGATGACTACAAAAACTGTATGAATATTCTAAAAAAAAGATTATTTCTTTTTCTCCGGAAGAAAATGACTGGAAAACTATATATAAGAAATCAACTGGAGGACAGGAGGGGGCGACTGGTTCGCTATTTTCTTATGAGGGGTAATAAATAATTAAAACAATAACCCAATATCGAGTTTGAAAAACAAATCGGTTATTAAAAAATAAATATAGGAATATCAGACTAAATAGAAATCAAACATATATATAAACACCCCGCCCGATTTATTTAATAAATCAAAAATCAAATCTAAATAAAATTAAAAAAAATCTCCTCATAAACTTTAAGAATATAAGGAGAGGTAATTGCCTAATTATCTATTTCAGAATGATGATCTTTTGCTCGTCGGAAAGGTGTCCCATTGAGAACTCACAGCCGCAGTAAAGCTGGTTATAGAAGTTGTTTTCCTTCAGAAGGACCGAGCGCCTTTCCTGAAGACCGCCTTTTTTCCAGTTGACATCCCAGTAGCGCACGCCGGGGATGAGACTGTCGGCTCGCTCAGCCGCGGCCCGGATTTGTTCCAGGCTTTTCCAGCGGGAACCGGCAAGCGTGGTCGTGTAATGGGTAATACCTTCTTTACGGGCGCACTCTGCAGTGACCAATAAGCGGTGGCTGAAGCAGGCGAGACAGCGCTTTCCGCGTTCCGGTTCATTTTCCAGTCCGAGTACAGAGATCCGCCAGAGCTCGTGACAGTAATCGCCGTCAATAATACGTACGCCGAGTTTTTCCGCGTAACGGTCAATTTCCCGCTTGCGGATCAGGTATTCTTTCTGCGGATAGATATTCGGGTTATAGAAGAAGATCGTCGGTTTGATCCCGTGATCGAGCATCCACTCGAGAATCGCAGCCGAGCAGGGCGCGCAGCACGAATGCAGAAGGACTTCTGAGGGGGCCTCAGGTGTTTCTAAAGTCATAAAAAAATTAGCAGGATTAAAAAATCCTGCTAATTATAGGGCTGACAGCTTTTTATGCAGTCGGTGTCATGACGCCGCTGTCTTCTACATCGAATTCAACCGGAGCGGTTTCACCAGCCTGAACGCGGGCAGCTTCCGCACGTTCGGCGTTATCTTTGTGAATCCACTGAAGGACTGTTGCGCGGTTAACTTTTGTGAGCTGCGAAATCGCGTTGTAGGATTTTCCTTCCTCACGGCGGAGACGAAGCACTTCAGCTTTCTGCTCCGGCGTGTAGGACTGCTGACGCGCACCGTGTTCCGCACGGAACGTGCCAATCAGGAAGCTGCGGTGCCAGTCGCGCGCAGTATAAATCGGAATGTTCAGAGTCTTGGCGCAGCTCTTGTAGCTTCCGCCGTTTTTAAAAATAAGCAGCGCTTTTTGACGTGTCTCAAAGGAATGACGCGGAAGAGCTTTACGAGCAGAGGCGGCATCTGTTGTCTTAGTCGCAGCAGCCGTCGGTTTCTTGGCAAGCTTTCCAAGCCCTCTCGCTGTTTTTTCAGTTTTTGGCATATTGTAAGGCTCCCGTATTTCGGAAATATTCAAGTACTACACTGTGGTTTGTCTCCGTTTGAATATTTATATTTATATCCAAGCGGTTCGGTTATGTGAATAATATACCATTTACGATAAAAAATAATATTATTGATTATGAGTAGAATGATTTTTTATTAATGACAATCATCCCCCGTTTTTATTAATCAGATATTTGTAAGTTTGGTTACTAACCCTAAAATAAGACTACTATTTACAAGAAATTTAATTTTGGGGGTTTGAAATGTCAGTTCTTAAACCGGGTCTTGCGGACAGGTACGAAAAGGTTAAATCAAATTTAGCCCTTGCAGAGAAAGAATCACTCCGCGCAGCCGGAAGCGTATTTCTTCTTCCGGTCTCAAAAACGTTTGACATTGAGGCGATTCGGGAAGCAGTCGGATGCGGAATGCACGCCTTTGGAGAAAACTATGTCCAAGAGGGTATCGAGAAGATCCGATGGTTCAGAGAGAACGAACCGAACCTGGATTTAACCTGGCATTTCATCGGCAGACTCCAGTCCAACAAAACCCGCCCGGTCGCTGAGCATTTTGACTGGGTGCAGACCGTGGACCGCCTTAAAATCGCCGAACGGCTCTCCGAGCAAAGGCCCGTGGAGCTTGGGCCGCTGAACGTGCTGATTGAGGTCCATATTTCCGGTGAAGACTCCAAGGGCGGCTGTGAACCTATGGATGTGCCCGCTTTAGCCCAGGCCGTCACAACGCTCCCTAATCTCAAATTGAGAGGTCTGATGGCGATTCCCGCTCCGTCGGATACGGAAGAAGGTAAAAAAGCGCCGCTTCGGGAGATGTTTTCTCTATATACTCAGCTCAAAGACATGGGCTTTGATATTGATACGCTTTCTATGGGCATGAGCTCCGACATGAAAGAAGCAGTGGAGTGCGGCTCAACTATGGTGCGCGTCGGTTCCGCGATCTTCGGGCCCAGAGACTACGGCAATAAGGAATCAAAATGAACAGAAAAACCATTGTTTTTTACGGCGGCGGCAACATGGCGTCCGCCATTATTTCTAAGATGGTCACAAGCGATTGGTCCGGTGAAGACATTCATGTGATCGACCGCAACGCGGAAAAGCTTGAGCGCTTCAGCAAACAGTTCGGCGTTCAAGTCCATGACAAACCCGGCTCCTGGATGGCGCAGATCGATTCTGTCGTTTTGGCGGTTAAGCCGCAGCAGCTTCCCGACGCGATCGCCTCGGCAAAAGAATGGATGGATGAGGCGCTGATTATCTCTATTGCCGCAGGCGTACGAATTGAAGATCTGCGGGCCATGCTCGGACAGAATCGAATCTGCCGCGCCATGCCCAATACGCCGATGAAAATCGGCAAGGGCGTCTGCGGTCTTTACGCGACTGCTGAGGCGGACGAAGACCACCTCTTTATCGTGAAGGTGTTTGCGGCTTGCGGAGATCTGATTTGGTGCGATAAGGAAGAGATGCTCGAAGGCGTGACCGCGGTTTCCGGATCCGGCCCCGCTTACGTATTCCGTTTTATTGAAGCACTCGAAAACGCCGGTATTCGCTACGGCTTTAACGAGGTGCAGGCAAGAAGACTCGCGATTGCCACAGTTCTGGGTTCTGCGGAACTGGCGCGACAGAGCGACGAGCCGCCTGCAGAGCTTCGTGCAAAAGTCACCAGTAAAGGCGGCACCACTTATGAAGCATTAAAAGTTATGCAGGAAAGAGGCTTCATGGAAATGATGCAGGACGCGATGGACGCCTGCAGACGCAGATCCGCTGAGCTTGGCGAAGCGTTCCATGAAAACCTGGAATCCAAAAAAGATTAAGCTTCAAGGAATTTTTCTTTAGATTCATACCAGCGGGCTGCATGCGTGTCAGCCCGCTCGTCATTTTCATCAATCCAGCGCTGCGCCAAATGGGTCGCCTTTTCCACCAAATCGACATCTGTGTCGAGGTTGGCAAAGCGAAGCAGGGCGACTCCGCTCTGACGGGCGCCGAGAAACTCTCCCGGACCTCTGAGTTCAAGGTCTCTTCTTGAGATTTCAAAACCGTCCGTCGTGCTCTTAAAGACTTTAAGACGTTCCTTGCCGATATCGGAAAGTTTATTGCCGAAGAGCGCGACACAGAAACTCTTTTCACTGCCGCGTCCGACTCGGCCTCTAAGCTGGTGAAGCTGCGCCAGTCCGAAGCGCTCGGCGTGTTCAATCACCATGATGGTCGCGTTAGGCACATCGACGCCCACCTCAATAACCGTGGTCGATACTAAAAGCTGAGTCTCGCCCTTAACGAATCTGTCCATAATGACGTTTTTTTCTTCCGGCGTCATTTTGCCGTGCAGCAGCTCAATCCGATAGTTCGGAAGCAGGGCGCAGATCTGTTCGCAGGTTTCCGTCGCCGCGGTTAAATCTATTTTTTCGCTCTCCTCAATGAGCGGACAGACCCAGTAGGCCTGAGCTCCGTGACTGAGCGACTGGCCGATCGATTCGATCAGTTCTTCCTTACGCTGCATCGAGAGCAGTTTAGTTTCGATTTTCTGTCGGCCGGGCGGAAGTTCATCAATGACCGAAACATCCACGTCCGCGAGATAGCTCATCGCGAGTGTTCGCGGAATGGGAGTCGCCGACAGCATCAGCAGATGCGGCATAAAGCCGTCCTCGCGTTCTGCTCTCAGCTGCAGGCGCTGATTCACGCCGAAGCGGTGCTGTTCGTCCACGATCGCCAGACCGAGCGCTTTAAAAGCGACGTCAGGCTGAATGAGGGCGTGGGTGCCGACCACAAGTTCAGCGCCGTCCGCGATCGCCTTAAGCGCCTCGCGCTTTTCTTTCGCCTTTTGTTTTCCCGAGAGCCAAACGACGCGCACGCCAAAAGGCTCAAGCCAGGAAATAATCTTTCTGAAATGCTGCTCGGCCAGAATTTCGGTCGGCGCCATAAGCGCCGCCTGATAGCCGCAGTCAATCACCTGACAGGCGGCGAGCGCCGCGATAACGGTTTTGCCGCTTCCCACATCGCCCTGAACCAGGCGGTTCATCGGACGATCCGACTGCAGAGAACCGACAATTTCGTTCCATACACGCTTTTGAGCGCCTGTCAGCTTAAACGGCAGAGACTTATAAAATTTAAAGCTCAGAGAGTCGGTCCTTCCTTTCGGAAAGGGCATCAGAGGCGCTTTATTCGTCTCTCTGAGTTTACGAGAGCGTTTCAGCGCGATTTGCTGCGCGAGCAGTTCATCAAACTTGAGTCTTTGCCAGGCCGGATCGGTTTTTTCCTGCAGGGCTTCGAGACTGGCTCCGGGGGCAGGATGGTGCAGCGATTCAATCGCCTTTCTCAATTCCGGAAGACCGAGGCTTTGTCTTTCTTCTTCAGTCAGCAGGTCTTTGATATCCACGTCCATCAGAGCGCGGTCAATTCGTTTTCTGAGCCACGGCTGAGTAATACCTTCGCCCGCCGGATACACCGGCGTCAGCGTTTTAGGCAATTCCGCGTCCGACTTGATATTACGGGTTTTCGGGTGAATCATTTCGAGTTCACCGCCGTAGCTGCGGCGGGGATTGCCGAAAAGGCGCACACGCTTTCCTTCCTTCAGAACCTCGCGCAGAGAAGGGAAGTAATGGAGATAACGCAGTTTCAGAACGTCGGATCCGTCGTCAATCCAAGCCTCGAATGAGCCTCGAAAACGGTTTTCCTGGCTGCGAACCACTTCTCCCTCAACCTGCTGATCCACACCGGGGACAAGGTCGGCAATCGGCGTCACAGAGGTTTCGTCCTCATAGCGCAGCGGCAAATGAAGCACAAAGTCCCAGTCTCTTGAGAGACCGAGCTTTTTCAGCCGCTCTTTAAGCGGCGCAAGTTTCTGACCGGGCTTTCTGCCGTATACGTTTTTAGACTCTGCCACTGAAGCAATCCACCAAAAAGTCGCAAGACGCGAGGAAAAGAAAAGGGCCCGAAGGCCCTGTTTATTTTAGTGCAAATTACCGAACATCTCTTCGGCCGTTCTGCATGTTGATCGTGAGAGAATAACGATCGCCCGGGTGATAAGACTCGGAAATTTCAAGGATATTTCTGCGAATGCCAAGATAGTGACGAAGGATTCTCAGCGCAGGCGAACCCGGTGTCGCGTTCAGACTGATCGCCGCTTCAGCGGGAAGGGGAACCGCGGAAATTTTCTGAGTGACTTCCTGACATCTTTCTCCGTATTCCTTTTCAATCAGCGTTGAAAGAAGAACCAGCGGGTTGTGTCTTGCGAGTTCCGGAAGCTTGGAATAGGCGGCGTTGACGTAGACCGCAGTCCAGACAACCGGTTTGCCTTCATCGGTCGGATGGGTACGAATATTTGTGAAGCGAAGGAAACGGAGATATTTTTCACACTCAAGTTTCTGAGCGAGCTCCTGATCGACAACGCATTCCTGAGTTAACTGGATTTCACGTTTATGGGTACTTGAGAGATGATCGATTTCAGAGACTGAAGTAAAAGAGCGCGCGTAGCTTTCGTCAAAACCCACCGAGACGACTTTAGAACCAAGTCTCGGCCAGCGACGGATTAACCCCATGCGAGTTAAATCCGCAAGAGCGAGACGAACGGTATAGCGGCTGACGTTGTACTGTGCGCACAGCTCTGCTTCAGTCGGAAGATAGGAATGAAGAGGGAATTCCCCAGTCGTAATTCCTTTTGTCAGATCATTTGCCAGCTTAATCCATCGTGCATTCTTCATAGCGGTCCATCCTTAGAATTATTATTGTTACAGACAAATATTAAAGATTTCACCCCACCATTTCAAGGGGGATTATCGTTTGTTCTAAGCGGGGTAATACCGATTTACTATTTATTTGAATTTATGAATATATTTATAAAAACAATTTTTATAAATCCGTTTTTTTATTAAGATTTTCGTTCAAATATCACCTATACGGGGTAACAATCGTCTGTAATGTTCAGTAAACCCACCCCATGAGCCGCAGTCTCTAAGCGGATTTTGTCTGACAAATAACCCTATAAAATTCATCTTTAATATCCGGTGGTTGATTGGCGTTTTTATAATTAAAAGCAAAGTTGAAATTGTAATAAACAATTTCAGCGTTTAATGGTGATTTCAGGACAAAAATCATAAGTATTTTCCTGATCGTGATTACCTCTAATATTGTTCGGCATTTGTCTTTAATCACGCTGTTCGTTCTCACAAAAGATTCGTTTTTGCAGGGATAAATCTGCAAAAATTACGGGAAGGAGAGTTTTCATGGCCCATTTGAAATTCAGAACTTCCATCCTCGTCGGTGGTTTGTGTTCGGCGCTCTTTTTTATGACCGCACACGCTCAGCAGCAGAATGCGGAGACAGTACCCGCGGTCTCGGCCGAGAGTTCGGCGTCAGAGTCAGCTTCGGAGCCCGCAGCTGCGGTATCTGCTGAAGACAAAGATAAGATCGCTAAGCTGATTCAGGAAGCTGAAGTTTATCTTTACGGCGACCATGTTCCGGTTGATCTGGCTAAAGCGGCCGATCTCTATTCTCAGGCGGCTGCTCTTGGGAGCCCAAAAGCAATGATGCGCCTTTCAACTCTGTACCGCAGAGGCTCAGGAGTTGAGCAGTCCTCCGAAAAAGCGTTTGAACTCGCAAAAGCAGCAGCGGAAAAAGATTATGTACCGGCGATGGCCGCTCTGGGCTTTTTCTACAGCGACGGCACCGGAGTCGAGAAGTCTGCTGAAAAGGCTGACTATTGGCTTGAAAAAGCCGCAGAAAACGGACACAAACTGGCGCGCGTGGTGACCGGGGAAAAGTATCTTGCCAAGACAGACGATCCGCAGGCACAGGCAAAAGGCCGCTTCCTGATTGATACGCTGCTCGAAAACGGCTCTCCGAGTGAGCTCTATACCATTAGTTATTCGTACGGGCATGGCTATCGTCTGCCTAAAGATGAAGACAAAGCAATTTTCTGGGCCAAGGCCGCTGCTAAGAAGGGCGGCGTTAACGCGATGTTTTATTTAGGCGAATGCTACTGGAATCGTCAGGATTATCCGCAGGCACTCAGCTGGTTTGAAAAAGCGGCAGAGAAGGGCTTGGGCGCGGCTGAGCTTCAGACGGGAAGACTTTACCGAGACGGCGCGCAGGGCGTGGAACCGGATCCGGTCAAGGCGGTTCAGTGGCTGACAAAGGCGGCGCCATATGCAAGAAACGACGATCTGCTTTCTCTTGTCAAACTTTACCAAACCGGACCGCAAAGCGTTAGAAGCCGGGATCAGGCCCAGAAGTATCTGGATATCTATATTAAAAAAGCCTCAACATCAGAACTTCAGAATGAAGCCGACCGTTTCTGGAACGGTACCGGCGTGCGCAAAAACTTTAATTTAGGCGGCGCACTCTCGCTGGCAGCTATACAGAAAGGAGACCGCTCACAGGTTTGTGAATTCGCAATGAGACTGTCTCAGCCCAATTGGATCCATTTTGATCCGGTCACAGCTTATTCGATCCTCAATCAATGCGCATTGGATAAAAACGCGACTGACGAAGTTAAACAGGCTTTTACCGCACTGGAAAACAGAATGAGCGCTGAACAAATTCAGAAAGCGCAGGAAATTGACGGAGAAGAAGCGCTCAATAACTATTTGAATTCTAACCAACCTTCTATTAAGTAAGTAAAAACCCTTAGTTTGTTGAGTTGCTAGAAGCTTCTTTTTAGTGCACAATGTCGAAAGTTTCCGAATCGGTGGGGAAATAGCTCAGCTGGGAGAGCGCTGCGTTCGCAATGCAGAGGTCGTGGGTTCGATCCCCATTTTCTCCACCAAGACCCCAATATCCATGCGGGTTTTCAGAGATTAAAGAAAAATGGCCCACTAAATGGCCCACGAAGAAAAAATAATCCCCGAAGTTATTCACTCCGGGGTTTCTGCGTTTTAGCGCTTCAGATCAGGCCGCTGGGTCATCCATTTATCAACCTGATCAACTCTCCAATAAGGGCGACCCATTTTATAAATGCCTTTTGGGAAATAATTGAGTTTGATCCAAATGTCGATTGTTCGGGGCGTTCGTTTCAAGTACTCAGCAGTTTCTTTTTTGGTCATCCATACTGCTACCATTTTATTCCTCTTCCAATTATTTAATATTTACCGTAACGAGAGAGCACGGCGCCGCTGCCGAATCATTTGTTAGCGGCATTGCATAACTCCTTGTCGATACTGAAAAATTGCAGAACTAGAGAACTAAAAATTTAAAAATCACAAAAAATCATTTTATTTCAGTGGAATAAAATGATTTTTTGTGTTATACTAGATTATCTAATTAGATAATCGATTGTAATTATGAATACGCCAAAACTTCCTCCGCTCATTATTAAAAAGAGCCCTTCGGCTTATTACGTTTACACCTATAAAAATAAGTGGGATTCCGAGAAAAAG
>Ga0073906_1001059_pt1 | contig 45479 bp, 38 predicted proteins | sample Inofromicrocosms_FD_65485 | JGI IMG/M metagenome (GOLD analysis project Ga0073906, IMG submission 65485) | Mouse cecum microbial communities from Vienna, Austria - Inoculum for glucosamine and mucus D2O microcosms | ecosystem: Host-associated > Mammals > Digestive system > Large intestine >...
GGGCATCATGTTCGACGCGGCGGGCAAGGGCTTTTCGACGGCGACGGACGTTGCCGACTACCTCGCCAAAAAGGGAGTGCCTTTCCGCGACGCGCACGCGATAACGGGCAAACTCGTCCGGCACTGCATCGAGCAGGGAACGACGCTCGACAAACTTTCCGTCGAAACCTACCAAAAGATGAGCCCCGTGTTCGGGGAGGACATTCTCGAAGCCGTAACGGTGCTTGCCTCCGCCGAAGGACGGGCGGTAGACGGCGGATCGGCAAGAGCGGCGGTGCGCAAGGAATTGATCGCCGTGCGCAAGCAACTCAAAAAATATTTTTAAGACAATCAAAAAAGAGCGGTGTTACCGCTCTTTTTTGATGCGATAAAATGCGTCAGTCCTCTTCTCCGCTTTGCTTGAATCCGTTCTCCGAAACGCTTTCCGGCACTTCGGCGGTCACGCCTTCCGCGGCATCTTCCCCTTCGGCGTCCACGGCAACGCCGTCGTTTTGCGTACCTTCCGCGACAAGTTTACGTTTGCGAAAGAAGATTTCGTTGCGGAACAAAACGAGATTGAGCGCAATGAACGCCGCGCCGACGATGATACAGGTGATGAGCGCCGCCAGATCGCTCGTGGGCGCGTAGGTCGCAAGGAACATAAGCGGGAAGCCGAACACCATGGCGGGCGCGCTCTGATAGACGAGGTTTTCGCTGGCGGGCGTGCGGTAAGAACCGTCTATTTCGCGAAGTAAGATCATGCCCGTGCTCGCAGTGCCCGTGAGCATTCCGAAGAACGCCAAGAACTGTTCGTGACGGTATGCGCCGAACTTGCGCTTGCAGACGAAGTTGACGTAAAATACCGTAACAAGCGCGCCGAGGACGGCAAGTATCAACAAAATTCCCCAATAGGACGCAAGGAGCGGAATCTGAATTGCGGCGACGCCCGCAACGATCATCAAATCGAACGCAAATCCGCCGATTCGGTCCATCATGAAATTGTTGACGATCTGCTTTTTAATAATTTTCTTATCGTAAAGCTTATTCAAGACCGCTTTGGCGGGAATGGTGAGAAGCACGCCGATGAAGAAGTTGAACCCGAACAGCGTGTTGGCAAGCGAGGGAATGAGCGCGGAAAGCCCGTACATGATGCCGAACGACGCGCCGTAAACGGCAAGCACGATGGCGATTTGCACGGTGAACTTATCCATGGAGGATACGACGGAAATTTCGTTTTCGTCCTCGTAGTCGGCAAGACTGCTTTCTTTTTCCCGCTCCACGATTTTGATTTGTCCTTTCCGACGCATAACGTTGATATAAATTACGCCGACGATACAGGCGACGAGGAAGCCGAGCGCGGCGATCGTTAACCCGAAATTACCCCCCCCCGCGAATCCGTATTCCTTTTCATAGATATTGCCGTAGTTGAGCGCCTGTCCCGTGCCCTGACCGAACCCGAACGCAAGCAAGATCCCCGCCGCCGAAATGAGCCCGTCGGTGTGGATGAGGCAGGCGGCGATCAGCGTGACCGCCAAGCCGATAAACGCCTGAATGAGATACCCGTTGACGGTAGTGACGCCCGAATCGAAAATTTCGCCCGCGCGCTTTTTACTGAATTTCTTTTTGGAGGAACGCATTCCCGTGGCGATAAAGCCGATGCCGAGGCAATGATAAGTGATGATCTCCAAAACGTTCATGCCCGATTTTTGCCCGTCCGCACCGTTTCCGCCGAACAGACCGAGATTAAAGAAATAATCGCCCGCGCAGTAATACGTGATCGTAGAAACGATCAAAAGCAGGATCCCGCCCAAAACGGACACGGGAATCAGCGATTTCTTCAACGCCGGAATAAAATGCCGCAACACGTTGCCGATGAGCAAGCTCAACAGCAGCACGACCACGATCATCAATACCGACCAAACACCGATACTCGAAAAACTCATACTTTACTCCTTTTCCTTCGTTGCATTTAAATTCGCGCGCAGCCCGTCGAAAACGTGCACATACTTGATCGCGCAAAAACGTTTATTGCCCTTTACTTGTAAAATTTTGCCGTCGTGATAGAAATTGAATTTCTTTTTCCCGACCATCGTCATTGCTACGATATCGCAAAGCGGGAACACGCTTTCGCCCGCGCCGCCCGAAATCACCAAATTTTCTTTATCGATCCAAACGCTCTCTCCCGCAAGCTTTTTCTTCTTTTGAAATTTCACGCTCTCGCGGAAGAGGATACCGTCGTCGCCCACTTTCTCGCCCGCAAGCACACGCTTCACGATCTCCTCCCGCTCCCACTCGAACCACTCGTAAATACGGCGGTACTCCCCGATTCGGGGGGACAGGGCGAGCTCGGGCGTGTACGTTGAAGAAGTTCCGCATTCTTTGCACGCAAATTTATATTTATGGGAAACATAGCTCGAAACGCTTCCGCAAACGGGACAAAGATAAAGCGCGCGCTCGATATACTCCGCCCGCTTCCCGCTCTTGAAGGAAACGCCCGACGCGGTGTCGTCTACTCTCAGCTCCTCTTTGATGAGCGCGAACAGCTCTTCCGTAGAAAGGGACGCAAGCTCCTCGGGCGACAGCACGCGGCGCACGCCGCCGTGGAATTTGCCCCTCCGAAGGGAGTGTCCCCAACGCGGATCGGTACCAAAACCGCCGTGCAGGTTGTAGAGCACGAGGGGAACTTTTACCCCTTTCGCGAGCTTGGCGACCGCATCCGTCATTTCCCATTGCCCGCCCGATATGGTGCGGTTGCCTTCGGGAAAGATGCCCACTGCGCCGCCCTCTTTGATGACGCGGAACACGTTTTTCATTGCAACCACGTCGCGGAGCGACTTGCTCTTGGGAATGGGAGCGACGAGATAACGAATCAGGGGCGAAACCTTTAAGTTGAAAATATCGTCCGAGGAAATGAAATAGACGGGGAAACGGAACGAGAGGGACAAAAAGAAAGGATCCATCGTCGTTTGGTGGTTGCATAAGATGAGATACGCGCCCTTTGGAAGTCCGCTCTTTTTGGCGTGATAGCGATATCGCACGGCAAAAATCGGACGCAAGATCAGGCGCAGGAACGCGAATACGCGCGAATGGCGCTTCTTCACCCATTGGTTTTTCTTGGCGCGAGGCTTATCCGCACTCTCCGTATCGTTCCGCTTTCGGCGGGCGTTCACCCAATCGACGATCCCGCTCCCCTCGAAAAACCGATTGAACGGTTTTGCTTTTCCCAAGCCCTTAACGGTAAACCACCCCGCCGTACCGCACACCGCGCCCACGACGTAGCCGAAGAGCACGTCCGAAGCGAAATGCACCTGAAAATATACGCGGGTCACGCCCATGACGAGCGGTAAAAAAAGCGCCGTCCAAGAAGCGCGTTTATCAAGCGCGAACACGAGAGCGACCGCAAACGCCGTAGTCGCCGTCGCATGCCCCGAGGGGAAGGAATATTCCCTCACCTGCAAGCTTCCCGCCTCCGTCCAAAAGGCGTAGAACGGTGAATCGACCGTATGAAAGGGTCTGGGGCGGGCGATCGCGTTTTTTAAAATCAAGTTGGAAAGAACCGCTCCGAACGCAATGGCGATTACGGCGGCTGCGCCCGCTTTCCGCGTACGGCGGAAGAAAAGCATGACGAGCGAGGCGAGAATAAACGCCCAGCCGAGCTCCCCCAAAAAAGTAATCGCGCGGAAAAAAGGCGTAAAAAAAACGCCTGCGGACTTTAACAGTCTGTTCATGCTCTCCGCGCAAAAATAATCGTAGCCGTAAAAAAATTCAAACATGAGATACCGTTAACGTTTACATGATTGACAAAAGTATACCATATGTGCTATGGTATTGTCAAGAAAAAGCTTACGGAGAGGCGCAAATGAGTATTGAAAAAAACGCCGAAGAAATTTTAAAAGAGCTTAAAACGGGCAATCCGTTCGGCGAAAAAATCACCCTCGTCGCCGCCACAAAGACGCGGACGGCGGAGGAGATCAACCGCGTCATCGCGGCGGGCGTGCCTGACGTGGGCGAAAACCGCGTGCAGGAATTTCTCGAAAAATTCGACGCGGTGCGCGGAGGCGTGCGCCACTTTATCGGGCATCTGCAAACCAACAAGGTAAAATATCTCGTAGGCAAGATCGATCTGTACCACTCCGTCGATCGGGACGAGCTCGCTTTGGAGCTTTCGAAGCGTTCGGCGCGCGCGGGGATCGTATCAGACGTTCTGTTGCAAATCAATATCGGCTGCGAGGAGAGCAAAGGCGGATACCCCTTGGAAGAAGGGCTTAACGCTCTCGCCCGGACAAAGGAGTCAGACGGGCTTCGGGTGCGCGGATTCATGGCGATGCTCCCCCCTGCGGGCGACGACGAATATAAAAAATCGCTCTGCAAAAAAATGCGCGCGCTCTTCGACGAGGCGCGGGAACGGAGCGAACATATCGACTATCTCTCCATGGGCATGAGCGGGGATTGGAAGCTTTGCGTGAGCGAAGGCGCTAACATGATCCGCGTCGGCACGGCTCTGTTCGGCACGCGGGTTTACGGGAAACAAGGTTAAGCCCGCGCATAGTTCTTGCCAAACGGGAAATACTGTCAAGGGAGAACGGTATGCCCTCTTGCATTACACATCAACTGATTGCGGAAGACGCGGAAAAATTTCTGCCCTCCGAGCTGAGCGTCTGCGCGTCCGCGCACCCCGACTATTACTTTCTCGGGGCGCAGGGTCCCGACGTTTTTTTCTTTTTCCGCCCCCTTTGTAAAAAGCAAATGAATCTCGGGCGGTTTCTGCACAGATACCGCGTTTACGACGTATTCGGCGCGCTTGCCGAAGCGCCGAACGGTTTTTCTTCTTTTCACCGCGCGCGCATGACGGCGTATCTTGCAGGCTTTCTGTGCCATTACTGCACCGACGTGGCTTTCCACCCGTTTGTGTACGCATACTTACAGGCTCACAACGCCGATAAGACGGAACATCAGCTCATGGAATCGGATTGGGACGTGTACTTTGCCCGCACGCGAAGGGGGCGCGGGGCGGAACATTGGAAATTCCCCTTTTCCGCCAAGACGGTAAACGGCGAGGGCACGCTGTATCTTTTGTATGCGCGCCTATGCGACAAACTCGGACTTCCCGACCCGCACAAGGCAAAATTCGAACGGGGCATATCCTTCTTCGAGCGGTACTTGAAATTTTTCCACAAGACTTCCCGTCATAAAGCGTGGGCGAAAACGGAGCGCGTTTTTCATATTTCGCCCGTCGTTTCCGCGCTGTATCCGCGCAAGAACCCCAATCCCGACTGGCTGTTCGGAAAAGAGCTCTCCGCGCTTTGCAATGCGGAAAGCATAGACGAGCTCTACGGGCGGGCGGTGGAGGAGATCGCCCGTTTGGCGCCGCTTCTGCTCTCTTCCCCGCTTCCGCGCGCGGAATTCAACAAAAACTTCTTGACGGCGGAACCGACGGAATGACGAAACCGAAAAACGGCGGGGCGTGCAGTTGCACGCCCCGCCGTTTCTTCTTTTGCTTATAACTTATACTTTGCGGTAAGCTTTAAAACGGTTGCCAAACAATCGTTGAGCACGCCGAGTTCCTCCTCGGTGAGCTCCCTGTTTTTATATCCCTCGACGGTGCGTTCGATGACCTCCGTTTCCAAACGGTCGGTGGGCGAGAGCTGTTCCGATTTCAAGCGCGCAATCAGCCCCGAAACGTAACCGAGCGACATTCCGCAGTCTGCCGCGGTGGAAGCGGCGGGCGTAGCGGGCGCCTGCTCGTAGCAGACGACCTTGGGCGGTTTCCCCGTTGCGGGCGCGGACGGCTCCGCCTTCAACGGCTCGTAAAACTTTTTATAGATGCGTTCCTCGCGCTTGCCCCTTTTCTTCCTGCCGACGGGAGAGGGAATGCAAATGAGCACCCGAAGAACGCCGCACAGCACGAGATAGAGCGCGAGATAACACAGCGCGACCGTCGTTTGCGCGTGTAAGGCGACAATCAAAAATCCCGCTCCGCCGAGCACTCCCGCAACGCCCAAGAAAACGGGCTTCCCGCCGAACAGCCACAACAGCACGGCGACGAGCACAAGTACGGCAGGGACGGCGACGAGCCCGACCCAGGCGGGCACGCCCGCTTTGATCTGATCCAAAAAATTTACAAAAATATCCATAAATACTCCGATTCTCCCCGCATATCCGCTTCCTGCGGCAGGGACAATTCAATGATAGCCAAACTTTCCGCATTATAACCGTAAATTATAAGCGAAGTTCGTCGAAAAAGCTCACATTTGAATTTCGACGCAACGAGCAATGTTGAGAATGACCGCCCGTACTTTGCTTTCGCCGACCCCGAGTATGCGCGATACCGCCTTCTTGTAAAGCGCGATCTGCGGAGCGTAATGCGTGCGGATCGCCTCGCCCGTCCGCCCCGTCAGCTTGTAGTCTACAATCAAATACCCCTCGTCCGTTTCCGCCAAGAGATCGATCGCGCCTTGAAACACCGTTTCGTCTCCGCCGTCCCGTCCGCGCGCGCCGTAAAATTCCGAGGCAGGCAGGCGCACGAGAAAGGTCTTTTCCCGCCACACCCGCTTGCCTGCGAGAGAGGATAACGCGGGCATGGATAGGATCTTTTGCAATTTCCCGACGTCGAGCGCCCCTATTTGCTCCTTGGTTAAGAGGCACTCCCGCTCCATACGCGCAAGCTCTTCCGAAGCGGATCTTCCGAATTGCACGCGCTCCAAAAAGGCGTGGTAAGCGATTCCCTCTTCTACGGAATAACCCGCGCCCGCATACTCCCTTTCCTTGTCCTCCCCATTCTCTAAGGGCGGATAGGCGCGGAGAAGCGCGGTCGCCGAACTCTTCACGGGATAGTCGGTCGCATACGGATAGACGAATGCGCCCACCACTCCGGAAACGTCGTCCCCCTCCCCCGCGAGCGGAGCGGGAACGCTTGCGGGCGTTTCCCTGCGAACAGGCTCTTCGTATCCGCAGGCGTAAGCGGAAAGATCGTACAAATCGGAAAAGCGGTTTGCAAATTCGGGCGAGAGGGCGCGCTCTCCTCTCTTAATTAAAATATGCAGACGGCAGCGCGCGCGCGTCATGGCGACGTACAATAGATTTTTCTGCTGTTTAAGCTCTTCGCGTTTTTGCACGATGCCCGCGGCGCGCCTTACGAGCGTTTCGTACACGATCTTTTTTTCGAGGTCGTAACTTCGGAGCGCGGCGAGAAAGCGCTTGGTATAGGACAGCTCGTCCTTCTCCGCGCCGTGAAAGAGCGCGTCTTGACTTGCGAGAATGACCACGGGATATTCGAGCCCCTTGGAGGCGTGCATGGTGAGCACCTGTACCGCGCCGTCGCCTCCGTTTTCGGCGTATTCGATGCGGTTTCCGCCCGCGCGCAGGCGTGCGAGAAATTCGTGCAGTCCGTCCTCATCCGCTTCCGCGATCAGCCTTCTCACGCGGGCAAGGCGGGACATGCCTCCCTCCTTTGCCGCAATCTGCGCTTCGAGCCCCATTGCGAGCAGACGGCTCATAAGCTCCGCCGCCGTGATCGCCTGCGCCGCCGCGCGGAGGGAATCCGCCTTGCGGAAAAAGGCTTTGAGTTTCATGGAAAGGGGGTCTGCCATCTTCGCGGAATACTCCTCCGCCGCCCCGCAGAACGTGTTCGGCGAAGGGAAGCGCAGACGGATTTTCGTGAGCTCGGATTCGGTGAATCCGCCCACTGCGGACAAAAGCGCTGATACGAAAGGAACGTCCTGCACCGCGTTGTCGAGATAGGAAAGCCAATCGAGCACGAGCTGCACCTCGAAGGTTTCGCAAATATTGATTTTCGAGGAAGTAACGAAAGGAATGCCCCTGCGGGAAAGCGCGCGCACGATGCGCTCCATGTCGCCCACGTTGTTGCGGGCAAGCACGGCGATATCGCCGTAGCAGATCTCGCGGTACGCGCCCTTTTCGCCCGTCTGTTCGTCGATCGCCTCCACGTCGTACCAACGCTTGCCGAGCTCGCTCTCCACAAGCCCCGCAACGCCCTCGCCGAGCGGGTCGCGCTCCTCCCGTCCCTCGCGCCCCAGCACCGAGTAGACGCCCCGCGCCTCCTCCGCTTCCTCCTCCTCTTCGTCGAGGTAATGAAGGCGCACCGCTCCGCTTCCCGCAGGATACGCCCCTCCGCTCCGCATGGGCGCGTAGCCCTCGATGAGGGGTTCGAACACGCGGTTAACCGCGTCCAACACCTCGGGTGCGGAACGGAAGTTGGAGGACAGCCGAAGGGTGTGCCCGTTCTCCTCCGCCCCGAACGTCTTTTCCTTTTCCTCGAAATGCGCGGAACTGCTCCCGCGGAACCCGTAGATCGCCTGTTTGGAATCCCCCACCAAAAAGACGTTCTCCCCGGACACCGCAGAAAGGATCGCCTCCTGCACGGGGTTCACGTCCTGATATTCGTCCACGAAAAGATAGTGATATTTCCCGCGAAGCTCCTCCCGCGCGTCATCGTTCCGCAACACGAGCAGGGCGTAGCTTTCCAAATCGTCGTAGTCTAAAACGCCCGCTTCTTTTTTCAAACGGGCGTATTCCTCCCCGTAGCGCAAGGCGAGTTTTTTCAAGGCGCGGGAAAGGCGGCGCGCATTCTCCGCACGGGCGTGCTCCGTTTCCTCCGAGGAGATCCCCGCGAGCTCGGCGTACAGGCTCTTGACCGTTTTGGCGCAAACGGAGAGCTCCTTCAACGCGCGGAGCTCTTCTCCCTCGGCCCTCGTCATGGGGGGCATACGCCCGACGGCGGGAGGCGTCTGAGCCTCCGCCGCCAGCGCGAACAGATCGGTTGCCGACGCAATGCGGTTTGCGTAGAACGCCGCGTTTTCGAGCACGGTCAGAGCGCTCTTTTTGCCCGCAAACAAATTTCTCAGCGGTTCTGCCTTTCCAAGCACGGTGCGGGCGCGCGCGGAAAAATCTTCTATTACCGTTCGGCACGCTTCGCCGAACGTATCCTCTTCCCCCAAGCGGTTTAAAATTTCTTCATAACGCTCCACCCGTTCGCTCTCCGCGCCCAGCGTGCGCACGTTGCGGTACAGCCCGACGACGACCTCTTTGAGGCGCGCGTCCTTCTTTTTACGGAAGTAGACGGATAGGAGCTCGGAAAATTCCTCGCCATCCTGTTCGTACGCTTCCTCGAACACCTCTTCGAGAGCGCGCGCCGAAAGCGCGCGCCCCTCCGCGTCGTCCGCGGAGATGATGCGGAAAGCGGGGTCTGCGTCCGTTAAGTAAAAGCGGGTGCGGACGAGCCGCGCGCAAAAACCGTGTATCGTGCCGATATCGGCAAGGGGGAGCGCGTCCAGTTCGGCTTTCAGCCTGTCGCGCGTCTTGCCCTCGCTCTCCTTGATTTTTGCAATGAGCGCACGGCGGAGCTTGTCGCGCATCTGCGCCGCCGCCTTGTTTGTGAAGGTGAGCACAAGCACGTTTTTAACGCTTACCCCGCTCAGCACGAGGCGGACGAGGCGGTTGATCATGACGAACGTCTTTCCGCTTCCCGCGGAGGCGGACACGATCACCTTCCCCTCTTCGGCGATCGCCGCCTGCTGTTCGGGCGTATAATTCACGGTTTGACCTCCTTCGCGATGCAAGCGATTTCTTTACATTTCACTCCGTTCTCCTTGCGGGGCGCGCCGACGAACCCGCACGCTCCCCTGCACTTGCAATAGTCGCAAGCTCCGCGGTAGGGCGAGGGCGCGATGTTGCCCGCCCGCATCTCTTCCTCCGCACGGGCGGAAACGAGCACGGCGTAGCGCAGAAAGTCGTTGAAATCCTCCTGCGCCATGCTCTTTTCCGTCCTTCCCCCGCCGCCGAAAAATTCGCTCTTTTCTCCCTCGGCGCGCGTTTTATCCATGAGGGACAAGACCTGCTCCTCGCCCGAGAAAAATCCGCTCATGCGGAACTTGCTCTCGCCGGGCTTTGTAAAATCGTCCGCCGCGGGAAAATAGAACGCTCCCGCCGCCTTGCCGTTTTGGGACGCGGCGAGCAGGTACAGCTGTAATTGAAGCTTGCGCCCCGTGTAGTAAGAAAGCGGAGAATCGTCGATACTGCCCGTCTTGTAATCGATAACGCGGACGTATCCGTCCGCCTCGTCTACCCTGTCCGCCCTGCCCCGAATGCCGAGCGCGGGCAGAGAGATGCGCCCCTCCGTTTCCCGCACGCGGAAGGCGGAACCCGCAAGCTGGCGGTATGCCGCCGTCGCCGCGGCAACACCCTCGCCGATGAGCCGATCCCCCGCGTATTTTCCCGATTGCGTATCGGTAAGCGAGGAAAAGCGGGGACTTGCGAGCAGACTCTCGCCCGCCCTCCGCGCGTAAGTGCGGCATTCCTCTTCGTCTTTGAACGCGTTGAATTTCTTCGCCGTTTCTTCCAAAACGCCGTGTACGAACGTGCCCGCGTCCGCGCTCTGCACGCTTCTTTCTTCCCGTTCTTTGAGCCGTAAGCCACGCATCAGAAAGCCCTTGTAGGGGCAATCGAAATATCCTTCGAGAAGCGTCGGCGACACCGCGGAGGAAAAATACAGCTCTCCCGCCGAAGGCACGAGCTCCCGCCGTTTGTCGCACGCGAGCTCTTCGGGGGTAAAATCCCCGCACCATGTCCGCGGAAAGGCGTTGCAAAGCGCACGAAAGCGCATCCCGCTTTCTTCGTCGCCCCCGTCCGCGCGCTGTTTAAGCGCGATGAGCTGTAAGCGCGCGGGGTCGCGCTCCGTCGCATTGTAGGGGAACACCTCGCCGATTCCCTTGGCGCAGAACAACTTTTCCGCATAGGTAAGCGCCTCGCTCTCCGCCGTTTCCGCATCTCCGCGCCGAAGCGGCCGGCTCAAATACAGCAGGCGGCGAAAGGCGCACAGGTTTAGCGCCAAGCTCTCCCTTGCGCGGGCATTAACGACGGCGATCGCGGGCTCGATCATCACGCTCAGCTCTCCGAGCCGTTCGATCTCCCCGTCCGTAATAACGGCGGTATCCTGCGACACGCGGGGCAGATCGTCGCTCAGTCCCGTGCAGAACAGGATCTCGGCACGCTCGAATTTCCCGTCGGTAAGATCGCCCACGAACACGGCGTCCGTGTACTGCGGAAGCACGGCGATTTCGAGGGAATCCAGCCCGCTTTTGAGAAGCGCGGCAAACTCCCGCGCGGTGAATTTCTGCCCGCCCGCGACTTGCTTCACGTCTTTAAGCACGCTCCCCAAACGGGACTCGTAGAGATCGGCGGGAAAACGGATAAACTCGCTCTCGGCGCGCATCTCCTGTTCTTCGAGCTCCTTTGCAAGGCGTTCCGAACCGCCCGAAGCATCTGCCTCCATGTACAGTTTTTCAATGGACGCAACGAACTTTTCGCCCTTCCCGCTCGCGGGGAACAGCGACAAAAGGTTCAACATTTTTTCACGGCAGGAGAGGAGCTCCCGCACGTCGTATTGCTTGACGACGACTTCGTCCGTTTCCCGAATGGGTCGGCTTGCCGCCCCGCGGTATCCGCCGTATTTTAACAAATAGTTGCGGTACGCGCTGCCGTTCCCGAAATAGGGATTGGCGGCGACCGCGTCGAGCGAGGCGGGCAGTCCGCCGTCCGCCCGCGCGGAAAGCAGGCTCAAAACAAACCTGCAAAACGGGTGCGAGGAGAGCTTGCGCTTTTTGTCGGCATAATAGGGAATGCCGTGGGCGCGGAGCGCTTTCTCCGCGCTTGCGATCCCCCCGTTCGTGAGCACGGCGATCTCCCGATACCGCAGTTTGTCCCGCATGATATGTTTTTTAATGAGGGCGCACACGGTATCGAATTCCTCGCCGTCGTCGCCCGCGCGAAAGACGCGGACGGCGTCCGTTTCCCGCCCCTTTTTATAAAAACTTTCGGGCGTAAAAATACCGTCGCGCAAATGAAGCGCGTCCGCGCCGAGCGTGCAGGGCGTTTTGCCCGTTTTTGCCCCGCCGAATTCCTCGGCGACTTTGCAAAACATCCGCGCGCCCTCGTTGGTGTAGATCTCCGCGCTTCCGCCCAAGAAAATTCCCGTAACGCTCCCCGCGCTTTCGAACGCCGCGCGCAAGCCCTCCCGCGCCTGCGCCGTGAAAGAGGGAAAGGCGAAGAAAAACAAATTGACCCCGCGAAGCGCTCCGCCCGCGATCTTTTCAGGCAGAAGCGCGAGATAACCGTTCTCGTCGAGAACCTCTTTCTCCCGTAAAAATTCCGTATATTTGCGGAAGATGAGCGCAAGGTCGGAAAGCTTGTCCGCGAGCGCGCCGTCCGCTTCCGCCGCGCTTTGCGCGAGCATTTCCGCGTCTACCCGAGAGGCGGAAAGCTGGGCGATCGTTTCGTACACCGCCTCGGCGCCCCCTCTGCGGAAGCAACGCAAGACCCCTTCGCCCTCGTCGCCCAACGCTTTTATGATTGCCGAAACTGCCATGACCGAGCCCTGTTTGGAGAGCACCTTGCCCCCCTCGCCCGAAAGAAAGCGCGCGAAAGTGGAAACCTCGGTAAGGAAGCTCCCGCCCTTTGCGCCGAGCACGGCGCGCTCCGCGAGAAGGGTCAGCCTGTCCTCGCAGAAAATGAAGTTTTGTTCCCCGCGTTCTTCGTTTTTCGCCGTGAGCGCGCCGAGCGCGCCGAGGGCGTCGTCCAAAGTAGCCGCTTCGTAAAAAAAGTGGGCCATAATGTTATCTGTTTAGATTATAGCATATTTCACAAAAATTTCCTCTAATTTCCATGATTTATTTTTACAAATCGGAAAAAATATGTTATACTGTTCCCGAGGAGTGATTTATGAAACGTAAATTATGCGCGGCGGCGTGCTTGATCCTGCCCGTTTGCCTGCTGTGCGCGTGCGGGGGAACGATATCCGTACCCGTAACCGCTTATTGGTATAAGGATTCTTCCACGGGCAACAATATGCTCGGCAAAGAGGAACGGCTCGAATATAAGGTGACGTTCGAACCCGCCTCCGAAACGACGGGGCTCTCCCTCTCCTATCAGACGGGCACGTACACCACCTATCTCTCCGCAACGACGAGGGACGAGGACGGCAATCAGTTCGAGGAAACGGTATACCGCTACGAAACGGAGCTGAATATCCGCGGGGCTTACAGCGCGGACGGCGTGCAAGGGGACGAATTTGCCGACAGCGTGAAATCGATCGTTTATTTTAAGGGCATCGCCAGCAGTCTGCGCCCCGTAAAAAGCGTAAAGACGGTGCATTGCCACGCCCCCAACAGCGGTTATACGGGGAAAGAGAACTACTCCGTGCTCTACGATTACGTCTATGCCGTTCAGTACGACGAAGACGGTAAAAACGCGGATATCACTTATACCCAGAACGCCCCCACGGACAGCGCGGGCGCACCCTATGCTCCGGCCTCGAAAGAGGTTTCGATCAAAGACCCCACCAACTATTACGACAACGAACAGCTCCTTTTCGCGCTTCGCGGCATGAGCATGGACGCGGCGTTTTCCTTAAAGACGATCAATCCCCTTTCCGATCAGGTGGAAACGGTGAAGCTGTTGGAAGCGCCCGCCGCCGTAAAGGAAGCGGACTTCGCGCTCGACTACGGCGTCGCCGAAAAAACGCATACCATCGACGCGTACCGATTCACCTTGCAGTACAGCAACTCCACCCCCGGACAAGGACAGACGCTCACCTACGCCAAGGTCACGGATAAAGCCAGCAACACCTATCGGAACGCGCTCCTGCGCATGAGCGTGCCCGTGCTCTCCAACCTCGGAACGCTCAACTACACCCTCGTGACCGCCTCCTTCGCGGACTGAAACGAAATAATCCAAAAACAAAAACCGCGAGATACGCAATCCCGCGGTTTTTATTTTTTTCGTCGTTTTATTCGACGATCAAATTGCCGTCTTTATCCAGCTTGCCGTCCGTACAAGTTACCGTATAATCGTAAACATATCGAAAAGCATTAACGAAAAGTTTTTCGCTGTGACCGAGCGGCGCATATATCATAAAAAACGCTCCCGAAGGAGCGTTTTTTGATAAAATTATTTCTCTTCCAAAACCGCTTCGAAATAATCGACGGGGTTTACCGCTTTTCCGTTCAGGCTCAATTCGAAGTGAAGGTGAGGTCCGTCTTTGAATTCCGAGCCGTACGCCTCCGCAACGCTTGCGATCACCTGACCCTTCTTGACGGTCGCACCCTTGCCGAGCCCCTTGGTGGGTTCGACGAAACGATACAGCGACTTTAACCCGTTGCCGTGGTCCACGACGATATAGTTGCCCGTCTTGTCGTTATAGCTGACTTCCGTCACCTCGCCGTCCGCCATCGCGTACACTTCGGCGCCCACTTCCGCGCTGAAATCGAGCGCATTGTGGCGGTAGATCCAGCCCACCGTTTCGTTGGTGTAGATCTCGCCGTATGCGAGCGTGTATTTCACGGACGCAAGGGGCGCAACGTACTTAGGCTCTTCCGCATCGCCGCCCGTAGGCTTGTCGTCGGGTTTGTTGTCGTCGGGCGTTTCATCACCGGGCTGTTTGTCGTCGGGGTTTTCGATCGACGGGTTGTCGAGCACGTCGTCGGTACGACCGGACACAAAATACACCGTGAGCACGGTAGCCGCGGCGATGAGAAGCACGCTGATCCCGAGAATCACATAGTAGAGCAGTTTCTTTTTACTCTTTGCTTTTTCCTCTTTCATAAATAAAAATCCTCCGATAAATTTCTATGTAGCGAAGCGGGAAACGCGTATTGCCGCCGAGCGTATTGGTTATGAACAGCTTTTTCGGGTTTTATACACGCTAACCGTAAAAATTTTTTAAAATCCGCCGAAGATGAGCGGCGTGCCCGCCGCCGTCTGTTCCTCGCTCACCGCGATGTGCAGGTTCACGCAGTACTCCCCGAGCTTTACGCCCCCGCCGAGCACGGGCGAATAACAGTAGTAGTTGACGACCCCGCACGCCTCTTCCGTAAAGAGCACCTCAGCCGAATAGCGGGCTTGCAGCTCCTCCCGCCGATCGCCCGAAAGGCGCACGCTTTCCCCCGTCACCTTGCCCGAAAGCAATTTGTCCTTTAAGGGGCTTGCGTTTACCGTTATGCGCGAGGAGGACGTTCCGTAATACAGTTCGTACCGCTCTCCCATTTCGAAAACGGGGGAATGGTGCAAGAGAAGCGCGAAGAATCCGCACGCCCCGACGAGCGCGACGAGAACGATGCCGTAAATGATCCGCCTTAATTTCCGCATAAAAAATCCTCCCGTTTGACGGAAGGATTGTTGACACCCTTTGGGGATTTTATACATCGGTTTTTCACGTCCTCGGAATGACGGGCAAGAAAAACTTGAAAAAACTTTGTAAACGTTTTTACCACCCGAGCCGTTCTCCGCCCAACAAGTGGATATGCAGATGCGGAACGGTCTGCCCGCCGTTTTCGCCCTGATTGATAATCACGCGGTAGCCCTCTTCGAGCCCGAACTCCTTATAAAACCGCCCGATCTTGCCCAGAGTCCGTCCCACGAGCGCGGCGCGCGCTTCGTCCAAATCGCTCAAATGCGCAAAGTGCTCCCTCGGCACGCACAAAAGGTGTACGGGCGCTTTGGGCTCGATGTCCTGAAAGACAATGATCTCATCGTCTTCGTAGATCCGCTTGGAAGGGATCTCCCCCGCGACGATCTTACAAAAAATACAGTTTTCCATGCTATGCTCCTTTTTTGCTATTATACTTGATTCCCCGTAACTTGTCAAGGTTTTCCCGTTGCGGGAAAAAAAGTTTGTCACAACCCCCTCGAAACAGACGCCCCCCGTGTTATAATAAAAGTGCGACGGGTATTGCGAGGCAGCCATGACGATGATACAATACCTTAACGCATTCCGTGTGTTCGGCGCGGACGTGCTGTTGCTTTCTTTGGGTGTGAGCGCGATCACCTCCTTACTCAAAAAGACGGTTTTTAAGAGCCTTCCGAACAAGGCTTACGTATTTCTCCCTTTCGCGGTAGGCGTGATTGTTTACGCCGCTTACCGCGCCCTGCTCACGATGAGCGCGACGCCCTTTACCGACGAGTTCGCCTCGACCTTGGAGGGCGGATTCGCTTGCGGATGCGCGGCAACCCTTTACTACGTGGTATACGAGCAATTCGTGCGCGGCGGGCAGACAGTCGCGGACATGCCCCCCGTCGGCGAGTTTTTAAAGGAGCTCGTTCCCGATGAAAAATTAAAGCGTGCCGCCGAGGAGCTCACCGCGCATTGCGGGGAAAAATCCGCCGAAGAACTCTTTCCGTACGTGACGGAAGTGCTTCGCCGCTATGCGGGCGCGGACTGCTCCGACGCGGAAATTATGCTCCGCGCCGACCTCATCACCAAATTTTTCAGCCAAAAAGCATAAACCGTCTTCTCCCCCTCGGACAAAACCGAGGGGGTTTCGCATAAAAATTCCGCTTCCCCCCATACTCTTTTTATATGAAAACGATCAGCGGAAAACTGGAACAGGATATTGCGGAGCTCAAAAAAATGTTGCCCGCGGAGGATATTCTCACCTTTTCCTTTGTGAGCGGGGAAAAACTCCCCTTTACGGTGATTTTCGCCGACCCCGTTACCGATAAAGAGCTCTTGGGCGAACAGGTCATTCGTCCTCTTTTGCACTACGCGGGAAAGCCGTCGGCGAAAGAAGTCGGAAAAAATATCACCGCGCCCGAACTGCGGAGCGAAAAGACTTTCGACAAGCTCTCTGCGGAAATCTTGGCGGGAAATCCCGTTCTTTTATGGGAGGGCGCGGACGAGGGATTGATTGTCGGCACCAAAAAGGTGTTCGTGCGCGCGATCGCCGAACCCCCTACCGACGTCACCATCAAAGGTCCGCGCGAGGGGTTTATCGAGGACATTAAAATTAACTCCTCGCTCGTGAGAAGACGCCTTAAAAACCCGAACCTCAGGATTGAAATGATGCAGGTGGGAAAACAGTCTGAAACCTACGTCGCCGTCTGCTTTTTGGAGGGCATCACGCCGCAGGAAACGGTGGACGCCGTCAAGGAGAAATTACAGGCGATCCAAATCGACGTCGTTGCCGACTCCTCCTATCTCGTTCACTTTTTAAAGGATAGAAAATACTCGCTCATGAAGCAGGTGGGGAGCACGGAAAAGCCCGACATCTTCTGCGCGAAGATCGCAGAAGGACGGGTGGGTATTTTGGTGGACGGCTCACCCATCGCACTGACCGTGCCCTATCTTTTGGTGGAGGATTTCCAAGCCTGCGAGGACTACTACGTGCCCGCGGCGCGCGCCACCTTCACCCGTTTGCTCCGCATTTTCGCGCTGCTCGTCGCCATTTATCTTCCCGCTTTTTACATTGCGGCTCAGCTCTTTAAATTACAGCTCTTTCCCATCAAGCTGTTGCAGACGATTTCGGGAAGCATTCGCGAGATCCCCCTCTCGCCCTCGCTTGAAATGCTGCTCGTGCTCCTCGTTTTGGAAGTGCTCAACGAAGCGAGCATTCGTATGCCCAAATACGTGGGCATGGCGCTCTCCGTCGTGGGCGCGCTCGTTCTCGGCGAAACGGCGGTGAGCGCGGGCTTCGTTTCCACGCCCGCCATTATCATCATCGCGTTCAGCGGAATCGGACTGTACGCCGTTCCCAACCTCATCGAACAAACCTCCGTGGTGCGCCTTGCGATGCTTCTTGCGGCGGGGAGCGTGGGGACGTACGGGATACTTCTGCTCACTGCGTTTTTGCTCTTCAAGCTCGTGACGGCGGAAAGCTTCGGCGCGCCCCTGCTCTCCCCCTTCTCGCCCGTTATTCCGCACGATATGCGCGATTCGCTGGTGAAGTACAATATGGGCTCGCTGAAAACGCGTCCCAAAACGTTGAAGAGCAAAAACAAAAGGAGAATGAAAGATGCATAAAATTTCCACACGGCAAATTTATTTCTTTCTCGCGGCAATCGCGCCCGTGGGGAAAATCATGCTCATGCCCACCCAGCTCGCCTTTTTTTCCAAAAACGACTTACTGTTCCCCGCCGTCATGAACTATTTTTTACAGGCGGGCGCAGTCTTTCTCGCCCTGCTGTTCGCGAGCAAAAACCGCACCTTTTACGACGCCCTTGCGGATACGGTGGGAAAGGCGGCGGCAAAAATAATCGTCTGCCTCTTGGCGCTCTTCTTTTTGTACGCGTCTATCCTGCCCCTGCTCGAACAAAAGCTGTATGTGCAAAAGACGTTGTACGACACACTCCCCTCCCCCGTCACGTTCTTCCCTTTCTTCCTTTTGAGCGCATATCTCTGCGCAAAGCCGATCGCCTCGCTGGGAAGATTGTGGGATATCCTTCTGCCCGTATCCGTCGTGGGGTATGCGGGCATCATGGCGCTGTCGGTTTCCAACGCGGATTTCGGCGCGCTGATGCCCGTCGGCATTTCGGGGGCAGAAGGCATTTTCGGCGGTTTCGCCTATTCGCTGAGCTGGTTCTTCGACTCCGCCCTCATTCTCGCGCTTGCGGGCAAATTCGAATATCGCAAGGGCATGGCGTGGAAGGGAATGCTATTCTATCTTGCGGGCGGGGCGGCGATCGTCTTCTTTCTCGCCGTGTTCTACGGCGTGTACTCGGACATCGCCCTGCAACAAACGTTCGCATTTTCCGAGATTTCCAAATACTTTTCGGGCATTACCGTATTGGGGCGCATCGATTACTTTTTCTCCTTTGCGCTCGTGTTCGTCATTCTATTTTACGGTTCTCTGCCCCTGCACGCGGGCGTGGAGTGCGTCTGCAACGCGTTCGGCGACAAACGCTACCTTCGGATCGTTCTATCCGTCGTAGTCAACGTCGGATTGCTCGTCTGCGTGTATTTGCTCAACTTCAAGCTGTACGTCACTTTGCAAACGGTAACGAAAATGCTGTTCTGGATCTTCCCCGTTTTCTGCGTATTGCTCCCCGCACTCTGCCTGCTGCTCAAAAGGAGGAAGCATGAAACAGCCGCGTAAATTTTTAAAAAGTCTTCCCATGAAGCTGTATATCCTGCTTGCGGCGATTTTGACGATCGTGTTTTTTTCCAACGACTTCGGACTCGTCGATATTCAAAAGACGGCGGTCATTCTCGCTGCGGGCGTAGACCGGACGGAAAACGGCTTTCACCTCACCGCACAGATCGGAAAGCCGAAGGGCTCGGATCGGAGCTCCTGCGGCACGGCGAGCGTGGACGTGGAAGGCGACGGGGAAACCATTTCCGACTGCATCACCGAAATTTATTCCAAAACGGGGTGGGTGCCCAAGCTCATTTTCTGCGATTTGGTGCTCGTGGGCGAAGACACCGCAAAAGAGGAGGTGATGGGCGCGCTCGGATACTTCTTGCGCACCGAGTATATGCCGGACAGCTGTTCCGTAGCCGTGTGCAAAGGAACGGCGCGCGATATGCTCAAATCGGTGAGCGCGATCGAGGACACCACGAGCGCGGCGCTCGGCAAACTGTTTTCTGACGCCGCGAAAAAATCGGGAAAGGTAATGAAGCAATCTTTAAAAAAATTCGCGGTCGACTACTACGGCGCATCCGAAAGCAGTTACCTGCCCTATATCACTTCCGAACCGCAGGACTGCGGAGGAGAGTCGGGCGGAAGCGAAGGGCCGAGCTCCTCGAACGGCGGCGCGGCGGGAAGCACAGGCAGTGCGGGCGGCGCGGGCGGAGGCGAAGAGAGCAAGCCCGACAAGAAAATTTTCAAGGCGGAACAAACCGCGCTCTTCTCCAAAGGGAAAATGACGGCTCTGTTGGATTCCGACCAGACGTTTACGTTCAGCCTGCTGAAAGGCAACGTAGAAGCGGGAAGCTTTGCCGTAGAAGATCACGGCGAGCCCGTTACCGTGTCCGTGCTCAAAAATAAGGGCGGCGCGGATTTAAAGGTGGAAAACAAACCGCAGGTTACGCTCTCGGTTTCCGTGAAAGTATTATTGTTTGACCGCGGAGTCCCCTCGCCCGTCGAAGATCTTGCAAAAAAAGAGCTCTCCAAAGATGCAGTCGAAAAATCCAAACAGTTGCTCCAAGAGCAGATCACCAAACTATGGAACACCTGCGTGGAGGCGGATTGCGATTTGTTCCACCTGACGCGCAGTCTTTACCGCTCTTCCCCCAAAAAGTATGCGGAATGGAAGGAACTTCTTCTCTCCACCGCCGACTTGACCGTAAAAGCCACCGTGGAATCCATGCAATGAAAATGCGATAATGCATAAAACAGCCCGTCCGAGCAAATGCTCGGACGGGCTGTTGTGTTCTCTTGCACCTCTTTAATTCAAATAAACCGAATCGTAATACGTGACCGTCGTTCCCGATTCCGTTTCGTCGAACCGCAAATGAATGCTAACTTTTACGACGCCTTTGTACCAATTTTGCAACGAAAGCACGTTGTCCTCACGGCTCACGGTGTAATTTTCAATCACCTTATAAAAGTCGTAAAATTCATCGATTCCGTGCTCTGCGGGATAGGCGCGGTCAGTCCTGATATAAAAATATTCTCCGCCTTCGTCTTGGGAATAGAGTAGCTCGTCGTATGCGCTGTCCCCGAACAAATGAAACGGAATTTGCCAAACAGTGTGTTCCTTATCCGAATTTACAACGTTTTCCTCCATATGCATAAAATCGTAACGCCAACCGCCCGACGGCGTTTGCGCACGCCGCACCAAAATATAATGATAGATATGACCGTCTACCGTTTTATCGATCAGCAGAAACCGCTCGCCGTAAAGGGTCGTTTCTAAGGAATACCCCTTTTGCTTTTGCTCATCGATTTGCTCTTTCAATTCGGGAAGAGTGTTTTTAGAAAAAAAGTTCGTGCCTTCCCCCGTCGCATAAGCGGACTTGAATTTTACTTTTAGCTCCAAACCGTCTAAATGTTCAGAATTGTATTCGGTATAAATGCTGGCAGTCACATTACGCACCTGACTTGCGCAACCGATAAAAAGCACAAGAGAGAACGCCGTCGCAAACAACAATAACGCTACCTTTTTTATTGTTTTCAAAACTCCCCTCCTCCGTAATTTTTCCAAACCCATCTTCATTGTAACATAATATTTTAAATTGTCAATGGCTTTATTGAAATTTTTAACGGGACGCGGTGACAAAATTCCTATACGCAAACACCCCCTGCGGAGAATTCACGCAGGGGGAATTACAATGCCTATTCTGAAAACTTAATACAAAATTTGAGCGGTGTCGGGGAGGGTGAGGACGGCGGAATTTTCTCCGCGAACGGTGTATTTTTCTTCGTTCCAAGTGGCGTGAGGCACCATATACACCCGCTTATCCCGCCATGCTCCGTTAACGTCTTCGCGGAAATACCGCTCCGACAAAAACCGTTGCATGAGTCCGCGGTTGAGTTCGATGATCACGGCGTTGTAGCCGTCGGCAAAGCGGTTTAAAATTTCTCCGTGCAAACGCATGGCAAGATACTTATCGGAAAGCACGTAACCCTGCCGTTTACAGTGGTTGCAGGGTTTCAGCAAGAAGTTTGCGAAGTCCTTATTCGTCCGCTTACGGGTAAAAGTGGTGAGGCACAGCTCGCTCATGGGAAGCACGCGGCATTTCGACTTATCGGGAAGAAGCGCCGCCGTCAGCTCCGCCTCCACCGCCGCGCAGTGCTCCGCCTGCTCCATATCGATAAAGTCGACGACGACGATCCCGCCGATGTCGCGCAGACGCACCTGCCTTGCAATCTCCCGCGCCGCCTGCAAATTGGTTTCGAATACGGTGCTTTCGGGATCGGATTCCCCCAAATATTTGCCCGTGTTTACGTCCACGACCGTCATCGCCTCCGTGCGGTCGATGACGAGATACCCGCCGTTCGGCAAAGGCACTTCGGGATTCGAGAGCATAAAAATCTGTTCGGACAGCCCGAATTCGTGGAACATACTGCGCGCGCCCGTGTACCGGACGAGCTTTTTCGCGCTCAGCCCCGTATGTACGGAGATGAGCCCTTGCAGCTTTTTGTAGAGCGCTTCGTCGCCCACGTAAATTTTATCGACGGTTTCGTCCATATAGTCGCGCATGGCGCGCACGGGCAGATCGCATTCCTGATAGACCGCCGTCCCCACGGGCGCGACCTTCGCCGCCGCCAAGACGGACGCATACACTTTTTTCAGATATTCCGACTCCGATTTGAGCCGTTTGCGCGGGGCTTCCCCCGCCGCCGTTCTTACGATATAGCCCTGCCCCTCTTCGCGCAAGCCGTCCGCTTCCTTCAACAGCCGCTCGCGCGTCTTTTCGTCTACGATCTTGCGGGATATCCCCAAAAAATCGGTAACGGGCAGGAAAATAAGATTTTTCCCGACAAAGGAGAGCTCGCAGGTGACTTTCGCACCCTTGTTCCCGCGGGGGAGCTTCGTGACCTGCACCAAAATTTCGTCCCCCTCTTTGAGCGCGAGATCGTGGACGCTCACCGCGCCGTCGTAAGAAGAAAAGCGCGCCGCGCCTTCGTCGAGCGAAAGATAACAGTTTTTCTCCAAACCGCAAGAAACGAACGCGACCCGCATCCCCGCGATCACGTTCGCAACTCTGCCCTTATAGATATTCCCGAGGATACTCCCCCCCGCCTCGTTTTCCGCGCCGATCTCGACGATCGCGCCGTCCTCCGCGTATACGGCAACTTGCTCTCCGCAGAAGCGGTCGAAAAACCATTCTCTCTTCATGGTACACCAAATTGATTTATCGTTTGGATAATGCTTCAATCTTCCCTATTTATTCTACCATATTTTGACGGTTTAATCAAGCCCTTTTTCCGAATTCACAGCAAATAGGCGGACAGCGCCTCTCGCAGGGAGCGGGAATAATCCCCGCCGTCGAGCGCGGAGAGAAACTCCGCCTCGCTCACCTCGCCCAAATATTCGCCGTTCTCCGTGAGTACGAGTACGAGATACTTTTCCTCGCTCAAAAAGCGGAGCGCGGAGGACAGCGGTCGGGTGCAATCGAGCATTACCCGTTTCTCTTCGATCCCCCGCCGAAAGCTTTTTTCGCGCGAAAAGCAGATCCTGCCGTACGTCCCTCCCCGCTTGATACTGCCGAGCGCGCCCGCCGCCAGCATGATCCCCAGCGCGAGCGCCGTCCACTGGGGCGTGCTTTTGCAGGAAATGCCGAACAACGCCAAAATCCCCGCCGAGATGGAAAGGCTCACCGCAGTGAGCACGATGCGCACCGTCTTTTCTTTCAACGGCGACAGCGCGAGCTTTAAGATCCGCCCGCCGTCCAAAGGATAGGCGGGGAGCAAATTGACGGCAAACAGGGAAAAGGAAATATATGCCGCAGTGTCCGTATAGGGATAGGCGGCGGGGAAGAGCCACCACAGCGCGACGAACGCGAGCGCGGTAACGGCGTTCGCGAGCGGCCCCGCAAGAAGCACCGCCGCCGCCTGTCTTCGCCCGATACCCGAAATATCCCCCGATACGACGGCGCCGTAGGGCATGAGCGTGACCGTATCGAGGGAAAAGCCGTATCTTCGCGCCGCGAAAGCGTGCGCGCACTCATGTTCGAGAGCGGCGACGAGCGCGGTGAGAAACAGGAGCAGACTGCCCGTAAGCGCGGAGAGCACTCCCGTTACGAGAAAGAGCGGATGAACGCGAAGCTTTTTTAACTCCAAGCAATTTCGCCTTCGCCGAGCGTATAGCAGTTGAGAAGGGTGCCGCCGGAATAGAACATGACGCGAATGGAGCTCTCGCCGTCCGAATAGCCGAGCGGAACGTTGCTCTTTACACTGTCGCCTTCGCCGTAATACACGGCGTCAAGACCGCTGATAATGGTGGAAAAGGTATCGGAATGTTTGAGTTCCACCGTCATGCCCGTTTCCGTATCGCCGTTCACGGAAGCCAGCTTACCCTCGCAGGGAGCGTACACGGAGCACTTCGCCGTAAAGGAGAGCACGCCCGTGTCGGATACGGTGAGCTCCGCCTCGGTATAGTCGTTGATGACGGGAGAGAGCTTAAAATCGGTATAGGTGCGCTCGTCTGCCGCGGCAGCGGTTTCCCCTTGGAAGAGCCCGCGCACGAAAGTGTTGATCGCGCTGTTCGACATGAAGATATTGGTAAGAAAAATGGTAAGACAAAGGGCGCAAACGGCGACGAATTCGCCGATGATGAGGCGGCGCGCAAGCTTGCTCTTTTTCTCGACGGGCTTGCCCTCGCGCTCGATCTCGCGGCTTTCGGCATAAGCGGGGTCGTCCGCCTCCTCCATGCGGTCGTTCACCTGCTCCACGAGCTTGTTGCTCAGCTCCGCATCCTGCTGCTGGGCGGGGCGGCGCTTCCGCTCCTTGCGCTTTACCGTTACCGTTTCCACGGGAATTTCAAGCATTTCGGCATAATTGAGTTCTTCGTTCATAGCTTCACCTCATAATTGATAGTAGTATTTGCCGCGGGTTTTCCCGCCGACTACCATAATGTATGCGGTGATATTTCCGTTTAGAAGAAAAAAATCGCCCGAAGGCGAACATTTTTCTTGCAAAACTCATATAATATTGTCGAAAATGCAAACCCTCCGCATCGATCAATAGGGTCAAGACCCGCAAAGCTTTTCCGGACGAAAAGTTTGCAACCCTTTTTATTCCATGCTCAATTTACGGAGAAGCGTTTGATTTCCGATCGCGCGGCCGCCGCCGAGCACGACCGCCATGACGGGATCGCTCGGAGCGATGACGTCCATTTGCAGTTTCTGCGTTAAATAATCGGCAAAGCCCGGCAAATTGCACACGCCTCCCGACAGGAGAACACCGTTCTTGCACATGGCGGCGGATACCTCCGCAGGGAGCTTTTGGAGCAGCAATTCGCAGTACTCCACGATTTTATCGACGTAAATACCGATCGGGAACAATATATCCGCGCTTGCAACGGAAACGGAGCGCGGCCTGCCCGTAGAAACGTCCCGCCCGTTTACGATCATGCTTTGGTTGTCGTGAGGGATAAAACTGCCCACCGTGTTTTTGAGCTTTTCGCTGGTGAGCGCGCCGATTTTCAAATTAAACAGCTCCGCAATGTGGTCGATGATATGGATATCCATATTGTTCCCGCCCACGTTAATGGTGAAGCCCGCGATAATCCCGTCCAAGGAGAAACAGGCGGCGGACGCCTTGCCTGCGCCGATGTCGAGCGCGAACACGGGATTTGCTTCGGACAGGGGCATATCCTGCCCCAACGCCGCAAGATAGGGCGTTTCCACAAAGCCGATACGGGAAATGCCCGCCGATTTCGCCATGCGGTAATACTTTTCCCGCGAAGCGGCGGGATAGGCACAGGGCACGCAGAAAACCGCTTCCACGGAGGAGCGGCACATGATTTTGCGGAGCGCGTATTCGAGATACGCCGCCGCACAGCGTTCGTTTACGATCTCGCCTTCGAACACGGGAAAGACGACCTCCGTCATGTCGGCAGTCTTCCCGAGAAGCCGTTTCGCCTCGTTTCCGAACGCGCGGATTTCCCCCGTATCCTTTTGTACGGTCACGCAAGTGGGTTCGGAAAAGACGATCCCGCTCCCGATTTTATAAATTTTCGTGCCGGAAGTTCCGACGTCTATCGCAAGCTTTAACATTCGTATCTCCTTGCTTCTACACTGATCGCTCTACTGCGCCGAGCAATTCGCGCACCTCGTCTACGGGAAGCCCCACCACGTTGGTGTAGCTCCCGAAATAAGCCTTTACAAGCGGATAACCGTCCTGTATGCCGTACGCGCCCGCCTTATCCATGGGAAGTCCGCTTTCCACGTACCGCGCGACGAGCTCTTCGCCGAGCGGAAAAAACTCCACCTTCGTTTTCACCGTTTGCGTTTTGCAAAAGCCCCGCCCCGTAAGGCAGACGCCCGTGATCACTTCATGGGTGCGCCCGCCGAGCGAGCGAAGCATTTCCGCCGCGTGTTCGCGGCTCTCGGGCTTCCCCAAAACAGTTCCGTTCAGACTTACCACGGTGTCCGCGCCCAGCACGAGCGAATCGGGAAAACGGGAAAGCACCTCTTTCGCTTTTCCCTCCGCAAAATACGCCGCCGTTTGCTCTGCGGAAAGCCCCGCCGCTTTTTCCTCGAAACGGGAGGGCTCTACGTGAAATTCGGCGATCTTCGCAAGCAATTCCCGCCTGCGGGGGGACGCGCTCGCCAAAATAAGCTTCATTACAAAATTTCCAAATTTTTCTTGAACGCGCGCTTGAACTCCGCGCCCGCCGCAAGCGCCTGGCGGATTTCAAGGGAAGCTTCGCCCGCAAGCTCCGTTTTCATGATGACGGAATCGCCCAATACGTCGCAGTTGATCCCCTTCACCATGCCCTTTCCGCTCCTGTCAAGACTCTCGCCGATGCGCAAGAGAACGCCGAGCTTTTTCACGATATCGATGTCCTCGTCGGTCACGATGTCCTTATACCGCGCCCAATCGGCGGGAGAAAGATCCTCTTTCCTGTGACAACCCGCGACGAACGCCGCCAACACGATCTCGCGGTGGGTCGCCCCGAAAATCGCCGAATTGAGGATCATATAACGGGAATGCATTTGATTGTTGTAGTAGCGCACCCGAAGCCCGCAGTCGTGCAGACTCGCCGCGATTTTGAGAACCTTCAAATAGACGCGGGGGAATTTATGCAGTACCCTTAGCTGTTTGAAGAGCTGTATAGACAAGTGTACGACGTTTTCCATATGGGAAATATCGCACCCGTAGAAGCGGACGAGAGTTCCGAGCGAATAGCTGAGCACGTCGGAAATGGGACGTTCCAACGTCTGCGGAAGCGCCTGATTGAACATGATGCCCTCCCGCAGCCCGCATCCGCCAATGGTGAATTGCTCCACGTGCATATAGTCGGTAAACGCCTTGACGATGGCGAGCGCGGCGGGCATGATGTCCGCACGGTTGGGCGAAAGTCCGCGGATGCGCTTGCGTTTTTCCACGTCGAGCACGCGCACCATTTCGTAAATAGAGCGGAAATCTTCCGTCAAGAACGTGTAGTTATGCACGACGTTAAGGGGATATTTCCGAACGATCTTGTTCATTTTGTAGAGGTTGCGGAAAGACCCGCCCACGCCGATCATGGGGGTATCCTCGTCCACCTCCGAAAGCCATTCTATTTTTTTAAACTGTTCCGTAAAGAATTCTTCGATTTTTTGCGTCTGCTCCTTCGGGGAAACGCCTTCGTCGTTGAAAAGGTCGTTGAGCGTGACCGCGCCGAACGCGAGCGTGGCGTAGTGGAGAATGCTCCTGCGGTTATAATAGATGATTTTGGTACTGCCTCCGCCGATCTCCAATATGATGCCCTTGGGAAGATCCATGGAATTGATCACGCCCCGATAAACGAGGGTCGCCTCCTCTTCTTCGGAGAGCACGGCGACTTTAACGCCGCAGGTAGCCTGAATTTCATCGAGGAAGGAACGCTGGTTTTTGGCGCGGCGCACCGCCGCCGTCGCAACGGCAATGATGCGGTCCACGTCGCTTGCGTCGCAAAGACGCTTGAACATCTTCAACGTTTTAATGGTTTCCGTTACCCGCTGCGGCTTTAAAAAGCCGTCCCTGTCCATATCCTGCCCGAGCCGCACGCTCTCTTTGAGCTCGTCCACCACCATAAAATGCCCGTCTCCCAGCATCTCCACGATGACAAGACGGGCGGAATTGGAGCCCAAATCAATAATCCCTATTTTTTCCATACGCATACCTTCTTTTGATTATTATCCCAAATAATCCCTTTCACTTTTTATATAAGAATACCGCGCGCACCCGTCATTTTTGTTACCGGATCTCCGCGCGTTTTTCATGAAGAAAAACAAAAAACCGACATCCTCCCCTATTGTTACGATTATAACACGGGAAAGTCGGTTTGTCTATACCCTTTTTGAAAATAATTTGTGTTTTTACAAGGTTTTTTTTGCCTTTTTTCGGCGTATTTAACACTTTTTTTCAGAAAAAGTTAAAATAAAACATTCTTTGCGTCTATCAGCGATATTCCGCGCTTATTCTCTGCCCGCAAAATAATCCAACGGACAATGAAACAATCCCGCAAGTACGACAAAACTATCCACCGACGGAAACCGTTTCCCGTGATACCAGTCGTCCAAGCTTTGCTTGGCAAAACTCACCTTCTTTTCGCGGGCGTATTGTAAAAAACGGTAACGCGTTTGAAATTTCTCGGTCAGGAGCGCCCGAAACCGCTCGTCAAACGACACAGCCTTTTTAAAACGGACGGGCGGATTTTCCGCCGTGACCCCCAAAAGATAATCCAAGGAACAGCCGAAATAATCGGCGATCAGCAACAAATTCGGCAGCGTGGGCATCACCTCGCCCCGCAGATATTTGTAGACGACCGAACGGTCGATGCCCGTCGCTTCCGAAAAGCTTTTCGCCGTGTATTTTGCGTCTAAAAGCAAGTCTGACAAGTTTTCGCCAAATTTCGACAAATTTTCCATAAATTCGCACCTCGTCCCATCAATATTTTCCCTTAGGTTTGCCAATTTTGCTTGCAATAGGCAAAAGTTAGGCATATAATAGAGCTATGGATACGATACGCGTCCGAAAATATTTTCAAGAGGTACAAAATGGAAAAACAAATTAACGGTTGGACAAATGACAAAGCGACGGCTTACCAAGAAGCAACAAAAGAAAAACGCTTTTCCGCAAGCGAACTTTTGCAGGAACTCGCGCCGCTCATTTCCGATTATTTTTGGGGAAACGTTCAATTGACAAAAGACGGCATTAGCATCACCTTTCCCAACCGACAAAAATTCCGTTTGTGCGGAATCGAGCTTTAACGGAAAAAACAGCGAGCGGTTCAATCCGAACGCTGTTTTTTTAACTGCATTTTGCGGGCGGCGGCGAAGCGGGTAAAGGACAGGACGATCAAAAACACGCCGAAACCGCTGCGCAGGGCGCGCGCGGGCAAAAACGCCGCACAAAGAGAGCCGAGCACCGAAAAGACGAGCGCGGGAAGAACGATCCACCATATTTTATCCTTGACGAGCAAGCCGTTTTTCGCGTGGACGGTAAGGGCAAAGAGCGACATGGGCAAAAAGGAAAGCAGATTCAACCCCTGCGCCACGTTTTGCTGTACTCCGCAAAAAATAGTTAAAAGCGGAATGAGCGCAGTGCCGCCGCCCATACCCATTCCCCCCAGAATACCGCCCAAAAATCCGCATACGGCAAAGAGAATGAACGCCATCAGAAGAGCATCCTCACGCCCGCCGCCAGCATAAACAGGGCGAACAGATAAGTGACTCCCGCCGCGGACACGGCGGGCAGCAGCCGCGCGCCCAAAATCCCCCCTGCCGTCATACCCAGCGCGACCGGCAGGAGCTGCGAAACCGGAATGGGCACGAACCACAGATAGATCGCCCCGCTTACCAAACAAACGGGCAAAATGACGGCGATCGCCGTAGCGTGCGCAAAGAGCGCGCCCATACCGCTCTTTTCCAAGACGGGAACGGCGATCATACCGCCTCCCCCGCCGAACAATCCGTTTGCCGCGCCCGTCAGCGCGCCGCCGCCCAAAAGCTTTATATTCTTACGCATGATCCCTCCAAGCTCTTATTCAGTTTGTGCCTTTCACGTAATTTTTTTCGGATTTTTTGCGTTTTCACGCAGAATTGCTTGCATATCCGAGCGTTTTATATTAAAATAGAATGGAATCGCTATAAAAAATCGCAAACGGGGAAGCGTAAGCTTTTGCGCGCCTGTTTGAAAAAGGAAGTTATATGGCTAAATTTTTTGTAAACGGAAAATGGAAAAGACGGGCAATTACGGCGCTCTCCCTGACCCTTTGCCTTTCCCTTTCCATGGGGGTGCTCGCCGCGTGCGGAGGCAACGAGAACGACGACGGGGACGATACGGACGATCCCGTTGCGACCGAAACGGATACCCAGCTTCTCAAAAACGGGAATTTCGAATTCTATTCCGATAAGGAAACGGAACGGGAGGACAAGCGTACCTTCCTTTATTCGCCCACAAGCTGGTCGTTTACCTCCGGCTCTCCTTCCTCCGACACCCGTTCGGGCATTCTCAATTTGGACGAATTCAACGATTTGACCAAATCGGGCAGAGAGTTTACCGACGTGGCGGACGCGTTCGCGCATTGGACGGACGATGACGTGACCGTTTACGACCGTTTGAAATTTTTAGAAGATAAAAAGGACGATATCAAGAATCTCGCTTCCGGCTCCGAAGAGAAAAAGCTCTTCGACAAATACAATTACTCCATGGACTTCGAAGACGTGGAGGCGCTTTCCGAGTATTTCGCGAAGGAAGGCACGAAAAAGCTTGCTCCCGCGCACGCAACGGAGGGCGAGGGCGCGATCGAGGACGAGAATCACCTCCTCATGATCCACAACCACACCAAGACCAACAACGTTGTGGGTACGGGGCAGTATTATACCTCGGGCACGACCATTACGCTCGAAGCGGGCACTGCGGCGGAAGTTTCCGTTTGGGTGAGAACGGACGAGCTGTACCACTACGGCTACGACACCGACAAGACGGAGGGCGACGAAACGATTCCCGCCGAGCACCCCGACGGCATTGCCGTGGAAAACTATGCGGGCGCTTATATCGGCGTTACCAACACGGTGGGCGGAACGACGCTCGACCAAATGCAGATTAAAAACATCAACACCAAGGGCGAGTGGCAGAAGTACACCGTTTACGTACAGGCGAACACCTATGCGACGAGCACCTTTAAAATCGTGCTCGGGCTCGGGCAAAGCTCTTCCGACAACCGCTACGAGGCGGTGAACGGCTACGCCTTCTTCGACGACGTTTCCTGCAAGATCATCGACGCGAAAAGCTTCCCCGACGTGGAGCAGAACTGCGACCTCACGAGCGAAAAGGAAGAAAAGACCTTCGACGCGACGGGAACGAAATCGGACGAAGAAAGAACGTACTCCCTCGACCTCAAAGGGGACACGGCGTTCGAATATCTGCCGTCGGGCAACGTGACCGCTGACGAAACGACGGAGCTCTCAGGCAACGAGGAGCGCAAGGCCCCCGTAAGCAAAGGTCCGAACGATATATATGAGCAAACAACCTTTGAAACGCTAAAAGGCATGAGCAACGACTATCTGAAACATATCTTCGAGAAAGATTTCGAGGACCGTTTCTTTAAGGGCAACGGCGACAGAAGCGACGACGTTATCATGCTCCTCTCCGCGAGCGGAGCTCCCTTCACCGCCACGATGACGAACGACGAGTTTACCCTGCAAAAGGACGAGCGCATTCTCATCTCCTTCTTTGTAAAGACGAGCTCGATCCGCAGCGGCATGAGCGGCGCGGGCGTCACCCTTGTGGACGGCGTGAACGAAACGAGCATTTCCCCCTTCGACTCCACTACCGTAAACACGGTGGACGTGGACGAGGACAACAAAGACATTTACAAGGGCTGGGTGCAGTGCTTCTTCTTCGTGGAGAACGAAACGGATTCCCAAAAGACCTTCTCTTTGAAATTCACCTACGGCCCTACCGCGGTTGCGGGGACGACGAAGAGCAACTATTGCGACGGTTACGCGGCGTTTGCCAACTTCGAGTATATCAAGAACATCGACTCCAAGCTGTTCGGCTACGCTTCGACGGGCACGTACGCCAAAAAGGTTTCCCTCACGGGCGAAGTGACCCCCACCCAAAAATTTGACGACGCGTCTATCACCTCCGACATCGAGCAAGGCTTCGCAACTCCCGTAAGCTTTACGGGCGTGCAGAGCGGAAGCATCTCCATGGTGCCGAACGGAACGCCCAACCCCACGGTGGAAGAGCTCAAAGAAAAAGGCGTGTTCGCGGGTCTTTTGAATGCGAAATGGCAAAGAAATTACAAGAACGAGTCTTGGAGCGGAATTCTCCCGCAGGCGAACGGCGGAAGCGACTGGTGGCAGAACGTCTTCTACGACAAGGAAAACCCCGCGAAGGTCGCCAACCAACCCCTCGTCATTCTCAACAACGGCGACGAGGCGCAGCCCTCTTACGGGTATCTCAATAAGACGGAAACGCTTTCCGCCAACTCCTACCGCAAGATTTCCCTCAGGGTGAAGCTGAGCGCAGACGCGACGGCGTCCGTTTACCTCATCGACACGTCCGACGCGAAGAAGGGATATAACGACACGCTCAAACCCATCGTTCCGAAAGTCACCTATTGGTACGACGACGAGGGCAATATCTGCACGAAAGACCCTTCGAAGGACGATTTCAACAAGCGCACGGACATCGCTTTCTACAAGCAGGACAACGGGCTTTACACCCGCGTAGGAGAAACGGGCGGAGCGTATTACGCAAACCTGCAAAACTACGCCACCGACGACAACGGCAATAAGATCACTTCCGACGAAACGATCGCGTACTATGCGCACGGCGGCAAGTTCTGGGCGTATTACGACAAAACAAAAACGGGCGACGCGGCTTACACCCAAGAAGTGAAAGACTTGCAGGAAGCAAGCGGCTTCGACGGCAGTTGGATCCGCTACAACGCGCCTTCCGACGAAACGCTCGGGAAATTCGTTTCCTCCGTTACGGTAAAGGGAAGCGCGGACAACGTGCACGGCTGGACGGACGTTACCTTCTATCTGCGCACGGGTTCCGAGCAAAAGACCTTCCGCCTCGAAGTTTGGGCGGGCACGCGCAACGACAGCGAGGGCAACGGGCTTGCAAAGAAGAGCTACGTGATTTTCGACGATTATAAATCGGAAAGCATTTCCGACTACTCCGACGTTTTGAACGAAGCGGTTGCGGAACTCAAAGACAAGGCGGGGATCGGCGATAAGGACAACCTTACCGAGGGCGCGCTGTATTACACCTTCACCTATTACGACTCCCCCACCTATCTGCGCTACGACGCGACGAAGGACGAGGAAAAGCTGGGCGACCCGCACGGCTCGTACAAACAATCGGGCTATTCCGAACAGCTCATCGCACTGTTGTACAACGACAACACGCTGTTCCTCGATTACTCGGCTTACAACGTATCCGTTCCCGAAGACGACTTGGGCACGGGCGACGACGAAGAGGAGCCCACCGAGGAAGAGAGCGGTTCGGACGCGAACGTGTGGCTGTTGATCGCCTCCGGTTCGGTTGCGGCGGCGTTGGTGTTCGCGATCGTTGCGGTCATTGTACAGCGCGCGATCAAGGCGTCGCGTAAGAACGCGAAAGCAAAGCAACCTAAGAAAAAGACCAAGCTCAAAATCGTAAAAGACGACGGCGAGGACGAAGAATAACGAAGTTTAAAACGGGCACGGCGTAAAGCCGTGCCCGTTTTTTATTTGATTTCCGTTACTTGTGGTACACCAAAATATCGTCCAACCCCACTTTTGCGATTCGGCAGTAAAACAGGATATCCTCTATTCCGATCTGCGTTCTTCCCGTTTCCCAATTATTGACAACGTTGTCCGAAACGCCGAACACCTCGGCGAGTTCCGCGCGGCTGATATTTTTATCCATGTATCTGTCCCCGCAGGTTTCGCAATCGCCCGTGCCGCCGCATTTTTCCGTGCCTCTTTTGAGCATACTGCACACGTACCGCCTTAGAGATGCGTTGTCGCTCCGAAGCCGATATAATTTGTTTCCCGTAGCATACCAATCAATAAATTTTCTTTCGATTCTCATACGCGCCATTATATCAGATTCACAAGAAAAAAACAAGAGTTTCAATCAATCTCATCGACCTTTGCCGAACTGCGTTTCGGGGGATCCGCCTGCGGCGGCCGAGAATGGCGGAGAGGGCGCAAGAATAACATCAGTCAGCGTCGGATTCGGCAAGAGGAGCGCGGCGACAAAAATTTTTTCAAAAACACTTGCATTTTGGGAAATACTCTGCTATAATAGCCGTATCCATAGCGAAGGTATGCTACGGGATAATACAAGATATGTGCCACCGGGTACGAATGCATTGCATTCCGTCCGCTTCGATAGGTCTTAGCAGAAGCGGCAGGGGTGCTTCTTTTTTTAGGAGGTCGGTATGAACCGCATAAAAGCATTTTTCAAGAGCATAACCCCTTTCGAGTACGCGCTTTGGGGGTGTTCCGTTTTTGCCATTCTTCTTTCCTTTTTCTTGTGCGGAGCAAAAGCGCCCCTGAGCCTTGTAGGGTCTATTCTGGGCGTCACCTCCCTTATCTTCGTTGCAAAGGGAAACGTGATCGGACAGTTTTTACTCGTTGTTTTCGCCGTTTTTTACGGTATCGTTTCCTTTTTTAACGCATACTACGGCGAAATGATCACTTACCTCGGAATGTCCGCGCCCGCCGCGATCGTGGCGATCGTCACTTGGCTCCGCCACCCTTTTCAGGGGAAAAAGACGGAAGTGAAGATAAACCGTATTCCGGCTTGGGAATACGGCTTGAACGTGCTCTTGTCGGGTGCAGTGACGGTTGCATTCTTCTTTATTCTGCGCGCGCTCGATACCGCGAATTTAATTTGGAGCACCGTTTCCGTATTTACAAGCTTTTTCGCTTCCTATTTATCCATTCGCAGAAGCCCTTTCTACGCGCTCGCGTACGGCGTCAACGACGTCGTGCTCATTGTGCTTTGGTCGCTCGCTTCGGTAAACGACCTCTCCAACGTCTGCATGGTCGTTTGCTTTGCGGCGTTCCTCTTGAACGATCTCTACGGTTTTATCAGCTGGTCGCGCCGCAAAAAACGGCAGGAACAGGCATCTATTCCGGAACAGGAAGAAACGCCGTCGCCTTAAATCCGCCTTATCTCCCTTTTTCCCAAAAACGGGGAAACAAAGAGCAAATACCCCCCCCCGTCCCTTTCAGAAAGAGGCAGGAGGGGTATTTTTTACCGCCGTAAATATTTGGGGTAATGATTTTTAAGGACGCCGTTTACCGCCTTTGCCCACCCGAGCGGGAAACCGTCTGCGCACACCGCGTACCAACCGTTTTCCGCTTCCGTACAGAGCGCCTCCCCGCGGAGATATTTTTCTATCTCGACAGCGTGAGCGGAAAAAGAAAAATCGACCCTTTTCCGCAAGCCCCGTTCGGCGATCGCAAGCGCATGGGCGGGCTTGAATATTTTCCCGTCGAAACTGCCGACTTCCAACCCCGTGCGAAGCGTAGTTACTCCGAGCGCGGGAAGTTCTCGGGGCAATAAATATATCCGCCCGTCCTGCATCACGTTTAAAGTCCCGTGCGGCGTCCTTCCGTACACTTTTCCGAAAAACTCGTAGACCGCCTTTTCCGCCGCTCCGTTCCGCGCAACGGCGAATGGCTTGGGCGACCGCCGTTCCCCCTCCGTCTTTTCAAACACCGCGGCAAACTGCCCTTCCCCGCGCACCTCGTGAGGATAAAGACGGCGGATATCCAAAAGCGTTAACTCGGGATATCGCGCAAGAAGCGCGTCCGCCTGCGCCTCGTTCTCCTCCTCGGAAAAGGTGCAGGTGGAATAGACGAGCCGCCCGCCGCCCGCCAGCATTTTCACGGCGCTATCCAAAATGTTTCTTTGGCGCAGAGCGCAACCGCGTACGTTCGCCTCGCTCCAATGCAGGAGCGCGCCTTCCTCCTTTTTAAACATTCCCTCGCCCGAACAGGGCGCGTCCGCTAAAATTTTATCGAAAAAGGCGGGCAGACGGCAGGCGAGCCGTTCGGGATCGCAACTCGTGACGACGGCGTTTTTTATGCCCAAACGCTCGATATTCTCCGAGAGAATGCGGGCGCGGGAATAATCGAATTCGTTGGCGACGAGCAGTCCTTCTCCCTGCATTGCCGATGCAATTTGGGTCGCCTTGCCTCCGGGCGCGGCGCACAGGTCGAGCACGCGCTCCCCCGCCTTTGCCTGCAAAAGACTTGCGGGAAGGGTCGCCGAAGGCTCCTGACAGTAAAAAAGCCCCGCCGCGTGGTAAGGGTGCGCGCCCGCGCGCTCGCCTTCGTAATAGAAGGCGGTCGGCTCCCAAGGCACGGGTTCGAGCGGGAATGGAGAAATTTTCAGAAATTCGTCTACGGAAATTTTCAGCGTGTTGACGCGAAGCCCCTTTGCGGGGAGCTCCTCATAGCTTTTGAAAAAGGCGGGGAAGTCCTTTCCCAGCCTTTTTTTCATGCGGTCGATAAATTCTTGCGGTAACTGTATCATGCTTTAACCGTTGAGCGCGCCCGCAAATTTTTCGAGCGGAATAAAGTCCGCGCCCTGATTCAGCGCATTGTCGTAACGGCTTCCGCCACGCTCGCGCGCAATGTAAACGTCGCATTCGGAGGGGTGCGAGGTGTATTTCCCGCCCGAGGCGAAAATCGCCGAAACGAGCTTAACGGATACGGAAACGTCGTCTTCGATGTCCCGCGAAAAACAAAAGGTCTTGCCGTCTAACTCCCCGCCCTTTTTGCGCTTGTTCATGTATTTGTTGACGAAGCGGAAAAATTCGATATGCGCCTTAGTGCGCTTGATTTTCTCCTCCTCCCGCTCCCGCAGATATTGCTTTTGTCCCTTAGAAATACCCTGCTCTATTTTATAACCGCCGATCCTGCCAGGGCGCACGCCGTAGCGTTCGGCAAGCCCCGACACGTCGGTATTCTCCCGTTCGCAGAGCGCACGGCACACCCGCATAGTGGCGTACGCGTCGTCCACCGCGCGGTGCGGAGTGAACTCCACGCCGAGCTCTTCGGCGATCGCGCCGAGCCCGAACTGCCTCCCGTACTCGCCCACCGCGCTCATGTAAAAAATTTGCGTGTCATAAAACGAAAAACGGAAAGAAGGAAGCTTATAGCGTTTGGTTTCCAAGTTCAGATAGTTAACGTCGTTCATCGTGGCATGCCCGAGCACGATCGCGTCTTTATCTTCGAGAAGCGCGCGGATCTTCGCGTACTCGCCCCGAAAGACCGGATATTTTTTAAAATCCTCGTACTCGTACGGAAGGGTCAGCCCCTCCTTTCCCTTGCGGTCGGTGAGATGAAACTTCCCCTTGGGGTTCATAAGCACGTCCTCGCGGGCAAGCACCTCGAAGCGCTCGTCCGTCACCACGTAGCCGAACGCGCAAATTTTCGCCACGCTCTTGTAGACGCAGGCGCATTCGATATCGAAGAAAACGTACTTCATGCCTTCTTTACGCTGATTTCGCTCTTACCGCCCATGTAGGGACGGAGCACCTCGGGAATTTCCACACTGCCGTCTGCGCGAAGATGATTTTCCAAAAATGCAATGAGCATACGCGGAGGCGCAACGACGGTGTTGTTGAGCGTGTGCGCGAACGCGCTGCCCTTTTCCGTTTTATAGCGGATCCCCAAACGGCGCGCCTGCGCGTCGGTAAGATTGGAACAAGAGCCCACTTCGAAATACTTCTTTTGGCGGGGACTCCAAGCCTCCACGTCTACACTGCGGTATTTGAGGTCGGCAAGATCTCCCGAACAGCATTCGAGCGTACGCACGGGAATGCCCATGGAAACGAAGAGCTCCACGGTATAATTCCACATTTTATCGTACCACGCCTCGCTGTCCTCTGGTTTGCAGACGACGATCATCTCCTGCTTTTCAAACTGGTGAATGCGGTAGATGCCCCGCTCCTCGATGCCGTGCGCGCCCTTTTCCTTGCGGAAGCAGGGGGAATAGCTTGTAAGCGTTAAGGGAAGCTTGCTCTCGTCAAGCGTAGCGCCCATGAACCGTCCGATCATGGAGTGCTCGCTCGTACCGATGAGGTAGAGATCCTCGCCCTCGATCTTGTACATCATTCCCTCCATTTCCTCGAAGCTCATCACGCCCGAAACGACGGAGGAGCGGATCATGAAAGGCGGAATGCAATAGGTAAAGCCCTTGTCGATCATGAAATCGCGCGCATAGGAAATGACCGCCGAGTGCAGACGGGCGATATCCCCCGTGAGGTAGTAAAAGCCCTGCCCGCTCGTACGGCGCGCGCTGTCGATGTCGATCCCGTCGAGCTTTTCCAAAATGTCGAGGTGATAGGGAACTTCGAAATCGGGCACGCGGGGCTCCAAATAGCGGGTGCGCTCCACGTTCTCGGAATCGTCCTTCCCGATCGGCGTATCGGCGGAAATGATATTGGGAATGCGCATCATAACGCCCGTCAGCTTGTCTTGAACTTCCTGCGTTTCCTTTTCGATCTGCGCAAGGCGTTCGGCGTCGGCGTTAACCTCAGCCTTCACGCTCTCCGCCTCTTCAAGTTTTTTCTCCTTCATGAGCTGTCCGATCCGGCGGGACAGAGCGTTCCGCGCCGCGCGGAGATTGTCCCCCTCCGTTTGCAGGGCGCGCTTCTTTTCGTCGAGCGCAATCGCTTCGTCCACAAGGGGAAGCTTTTTTTCTTGGTATTTTTTCTTGATATTCTCCCGCACCGCGTCGGGATTGTTTCTCAAAAATGCGATATCGATCATACGGCACTCCTTTTTCGATATAATTATACAACTTTTTTTGCGTGCTTGCAAGTAAATTTCCGAGCCGAAGCGCACCCTTTGCGTTTTTTTTCGTGCCGAATAATTTTGGTAAGATTTTTCTTGCAAAGCCTCCGTTTATATTTTGACTTTTTCCGCCGTTTCCTGTATAATGTAATATGAAGTATTATCTCATAAGGCGGTGAGCATTTCGTGAGAGTTAAAAAAATAAAACTACCGGCGGCAGAACCGGAACCCTCCGCGGAAGCGGAAGAGGTCGCGCCCGCCGACTTGGAAGAAACGGCGGACGCGGCGGAGGAAGGCACGAACAAACCTTTCTCTTCGCGCGTGCTCGAAGCAAGCGGCGTCAGTCAGGACAAGGACAAAAAGCGCAAGGCTTTAATGAAGCAATTCAAAAAAGCCAAAAAAATTCCCTCCGAAAGCGAAGTGGAACGCTTTACGCCCGCCCTCGACAGAGGACTCGAACCCGAACAGGTGGACGAACGTTTCCGCCAATTTCTCTTTAACGACGTCAACAAGAAGTACAGTAAGTCGTACGCGAGTATTTTCCTCGGAAACCTCTGCACTTTCTTCAACTTGCTGTGCGTGCTCGTCGCCGCCGCCCTTCTCTATGCGGGCGCGAGCATCTCGCAATTCCTTTTCGTCGCCATTTTCGGCGCGAACCTCGTTATCGGGATCGTGCAGGAGATCCTCGCCAAAAAGCAGATCGACAAGCTGTCCGTGCTCATCTCGGCAACGGCGAAAGTCATGCGGGGCGGAGTAAAAATGGAGATCCCCGTACGGGAGATCGTCGTGGACGACGTCGTTTTGCTCGAAGCGGGTCAGCAAGTACCCGCCGACTGCCGTTTGGCGGACGGGAACGTCGAGGTCAACGAATCGCTTTTGACGGGCGAATCCATTCCCATTAAAAAGGCGGAAGGGGAAACGCTGTACGCGGGCTCTTTCATCGCGAGCGGGGCGTGCCGCGTGCGCGCGGACAAGGTGGGAAAAGCGACCTACCTCAACAGCCTCACCTCCAAAGCGAAAAAGTATAAAAAACCCCGCTCGGAGATCATGAACTCCATTCGCCTTTTCATTCGCGTGATTGCGGTACTCATTCCACTCGTTGCGGCGGGTATGTTTTGGATCAACTTCAAAACGCTCGAAGGCAACATTTCCGAATCCATTCAGCTCACGGGCGCGGTCGTCATCGGTATGATCCCTTCGGGTCTGCTTCTTCTCACCTCGCTTGCAATGGCGATCGGCGTAAGACGGCTCGCCAAAAAGCGCACCCTCGTGCAGGATCTGTATTCCCTCGAAATGCTCGCCCGCGTCAACGTGCTCTGCCTCGATAAGACGGGTACGATCACAGACGGGCGCATGACGGTGAACGACTGCATGATTTTAAACAGCTATTCCGACTATTCGCTCGACGAAATCATGGGAAGCATGCTTTCCGCGCTTGACGACAACAACCAAACCTCTATCGCGCTCTACAACCGCTTCGGGCATTCGAGCGCGATGCACCCCACGGCGATCATTCCCTTTTCGAGCAAGCGCAAGCTCTCCGCCGTATCCTTCGGGGAGCTGGGCACTTACGCGATGGGCGCGCCCGAGTTCGTGCTCCGTCCCATGCCCCCCAAGATCGAAAAGATCGTAAAACAATACGCCCAATCGGGACTGCGCGTGCTGGTGCTTGCCTACTCCCCCAACCAAATTTCGGGAGAACGGCTTCCCTCCCTCTTCCGTCCCGCGGCGATCATCACCCTTGCCGACAATATCAGAAGCGACGCAATCGAAACGATCCGCTGGTTCCGCGACAACGACGTGGATATCAAGATTATTTCGGGCGACAACCCCGTGACCGTATCCGAAGTCGCAAGGCGCGTAGGCGTCAAGCACGCGGGGCAATATATCTCCCTCGACGGGCTCACCGACATCGAAGTGGAAAACGTGGCGGGACAGTACACCGTGTTCGGGCGGGTCACTCCCGAACAAAAGGCGATTTTGGTGCGCGCCATCAAAAAGCAGGGCAACACCGTCGCCATGACGGGGGACGGCGTGAACGACATTCTCGCCTTGAAGGAAGCGGACTGCGCCATTTCCGTCGCGTCGGGAAGCGAGGCGGCGCGCAACGTGTCGCACTTGGTTCTCATGGATAACAACTTCCTCAACCTCCCCAACGTGGTGTTCGAGGGACGACGGGTCATCAATAACATTAAATCGAGCGCGTCCCTATATATTATGAAGACGCTCTTCACGACCCTGCTCGCCGTATTCTGCTTTATCCTTAAAGAGCAATACCTCTTCAAGACGAACAATATGCTCCTTTTCGAAATGCTTGTCGCGGCAGTCCCCTCGGCCGTCATCACCTTACAGCCGAACTCCGAACGGGTGAAGGGCAAGTTTATTCCGTACGTCCTATCGCGAAGTATTCCGGGGGCGATCACCCTCATTCTATGCGTGATCACCATGTATCTCGGTTTCCTGTTTATTCCGGGCGAGCTGGGCGGACTGACCGTCGATCTTATCCTCGAAGAAGCCGTTATGAACGGCGAAACGGTCGTGACCCCCGCGGTGACGGTCGCCGCAGTCAACCCGCTTCTCATGCTCGCGGTCACTTTCGGCGGTCTTGTGATGCTGTACCGCGTCATGCAGCCGTTTAACCTGCTTCGCGCATTCGTGTACGCGTTCAGCGTGGGCGTGAGCATTCTCGTGCTTTCCATTCCCGTCCTTGGAAACATCGTATACGATAATTGGGACAAAGTCGGCTTCTCCTTTACGCAGGTACTGTATCTTGTGTGCGTTATCCTTGCGGCGTTCCCCATATCCAACGCGCTTATGAAGCTGTGCGATTTAATGAACCCGTCGGAATAATTTCAACAACGTTAAACGCCCTGCGGTTTCCCGCAAGGCGTTTTTTTATTCTTATTTATTGCTTCGGCGGATTTCCGAAGGGGTTTTTATACTGCACGCTCGTGACGGTAAGCGCGCATACGCTCGCCGCACCGGCACGCTTCAACGCGCCCGACAGCGCGGAAACGGTAGAACCCGTGGTAAACGTATCGTCGACGATAAGGAGATTTTTGCCCTTTACCGCTTTTCTATCCGTCACGTGAAAACAGCCCTCTAAGTTTTTCTCACGCTCGGTGCGACCGAGCGTCTTTTGCGGTTTGCTCTCCTTGCGCTTTTCCACGACATACAAAACGGGTTTTTCGCACCGCACGGCAAGCCCTTCCGCCAAAAGTCGGGATTGATTGTACCCGCGTTTTCTCTCGGCGCGCGCCGTCATGGGAACAAAGGTCAGCGCGTCCGCGCCCGAAAATTCTTGATTCAAAAGAGGAAGCACAAGCTCGGAAAAGGTGCGGTACAAATACCGCCTTCCCCGCTTGAAGCGCACGACGAGCTTCGCCGCCTCCCCTTCATGCAAAAAGGCGGAGCGCGCCATATCGACCCCGACGGGCTTTTGCTTGCATTCGAGGCAGACGCCCTCCTCCAATACCTTTCTCCCGCAAATGGGACACACGTGCCCGTTATTCCAAGGAAGTTCCCTTTTGCACTGCGCGCAAACGCGCTCATTCTCAAACACTTCCCGCCCGCACACGTCGCAAGTGAAATTGTGCCCGTCGTCGTACTTCTCGATCCTTTCCCTAAGCCGTTGGAAAAAGTTCATTTCCTCCTCCGCAGTTCGTTTGTTTACGACAAAAGCGGCAATTCTGCCGCTTTTCAAACAATATTTTAAAAATCTTCTTCGGAATCTTTATCCTCGTCGTCGTCATCCTCATCGTCCACGATCGAATAAATTTCGTCGCCCGTGACGTATTCGAGATCTTCCTCTTCCTCGGACTCGTATTCCTCTTCCTCGTCCAAATCTTCCTCATCGTCGAACTCGCCGGCAAAGTCCTCTCCGAGCTCCTCGTCGATTTCCGTGTCCGTTTCGTCGTCGAGGTATTCCCGCCACTCGTCGTCCTCGTCGGGGTCGGGCTCTTCCGTTTCGTACTCCGCCTTTTGTTTGCACTCGTCGCACATCTTCTCGCCCGGGCGCATCATATTTTCACCGCAGACGGGGCAAAGTTCGGTGGGCGCTTCCGCCTCCTCTAATTCCAACTCGTCCGTATCCAGCGCGATGCCCTTCATCTCTTTCAGGCAAACGTCGCAATATTCCTGTTTTTCCGCATCGATATAATTGAGCTCGCAACGCGGGCATTTCATATAGCGTACCATAATTACTCCTGCCTGCCGTCCGTCGCCATTCCGCCACGGATATCGGCTAATAAATTATATTAGTATTTATTTTTTTTGTAAACTGTTTTTTTATACGTTTTGTAAATTTTTTTGCAATTTCTCGGTTTTTTTCGGCGCTTTCTGCGAACCTGCCCGTTCGGGTGCATTCCAAGCCGAAAATTCCTCCCTTCAAACGGTTTCGGCTAAAACAAAACCCCCGCTTGGGCGGGGGTAAAATGCTTACTGTTATTCCTTCGGCTCTGCGGATTCCTCTGCGGGAGCAGGCTCTTCAATAGGAGTAGCTTCCTCTGCGGGAGCTGACTCCTCAACGGGAACTTCCTCGACGGATTCCTCGATTTCTTTTTCGGGAACGGGCTCTTCTCCGAGCGCGGCGTAAACGTCCACGTCCTTGTCGTCGGTGGTATCGACGCGCATTTTTTCGGGTTTCTGTTCGCCCTGCGTCTTTTTCTTCTTACGGACGAGCAACACCGCAGTGAGCGCCGCGCCCGCAACGATAAGTCCGCAACCGACGCCGATGAGCACCCAAGCCCAAACGGGAAGCCCCGTTTTCTCTTCCTCGGGCGCGGTATAGGTGCGAAGCGTCGTTTTCCAGTGCTCTTGGAGCGCGTCGGTGTCCGCTTCGTTCATCTCGCCGAGAATGTTGGTGAAATCGGTCAATCTGCGGCTCACGCCGTCCTCGGGCATATTCTCGTTGTCCTTCTTCGAAACGCCGTCCTTAAACGCCTTGAAGAAATCCTGTTCCTTTTGGGTGTACAGATACGTTGCCGACTTACCTGCGTCCGTCGCTTCCTTGATGTTCTCGTCAAAGAGCTTGTCCGCATCGCCCGTGTAGAAATAGTATTTCGCCGCCGTGGATGCGTTCGCGCTGACGTCGCTCGACACCTTGCTGAAATAGTCGTCGGTGATCTCCTCGTACTTCTCGTTGAACTCCTTGATCTCGCGGTTGTTCATGAGCGCGTTGTCGTCGTTTTTCAAATCGACGGTATAAACGTAATTATAGGATACGGAGCCGAAACTCTCGGCGTTCGCATAGAAGAGAATGCCGTCCAAAATTTCAGGCGCGTACCAACTGCTCGCGTGCTGTACGTTCAGGATTTTAACGGACGCGTACAAATCGCGGGTATCCACCTCCTCATACTGCAAATTGGCGTAGTCCTTTGCCTCACCCGTGTACACCGCGCGGTTTACGGAAAGTCCGCTGCCGTTCGAAGCGGTATAGTAAACGTAGCCGAAGTCTTCGGTCACGTCGCGGGAGAGAAGGGTCGCTCCGCTCACACCGTAAGCGATTTGAAGCTCGTCCACGCTACCCTTGCCGTCGCTCTTAACGTCCGCACGGCGCATATAGTCGCCGTCCACGTAAATGTAGTGGTGCTTATATTCCCCTTCCTCGTCGAGGAAGAAAATTGCTTTATCCGACGCTTTGGAAGCGTTGGTAGCGTTTGCCACGACTTCGAGCGCGCCGCCCTCGCTGCCGACGGGCTTATTGCCGCTCACGCTGTCGAGCGTAGCGAGCTTGTCCTCGGACAAATAATAGAGCACTGCGCCCGCGCCCTGCGAGTCGCCCGATTTGGAGATATTTTCACGCTTGAAATACAGTCCGCCGTTGTCGTAGGTCTGAACGGTGTAGGTGTAGCCCGCAGGTTCGGCGGGTTCTGCGTCCGACTTGTTGAACTTCGTCTTTTGATCCAGCTTGCCCCTGCCGTCCAGCACGAGTTCGCCGTAGTTGACGTAAGGCACTTTGCCGTCGTTGTTTTCGTTCAGCCATTCCTGATCCCAAGTGCCCGCGAAAGGGTCTACGGTCGCATCCGCGCGCACGCGGTAAATTTGGTTGTAACTGCTCTCGGGAATGGGGTTGTCGCTGTCCTTCTTATCCTGCACCTTCATGGTGTAGTAGACGTAAGGGCTCGTCTTGTCCGTCTTGTGGAAAAGGTACGTGCCCGCGCCCTCCACAAGCACGGTATCCGTCGCGTTCGCCGTATTGAAGGAGTGCAAATTGGAATCCTTTACGTAGAGCACGTAGACGACGCCTTCCACCTCGACAAAGCGGTAATTGACGGAGTTGTTGTCCTCGCGGAAGTGGTGCTTCACGTCGGAACCGTCCGTTTTCGCGCTCTTGAAATCGAGATAGGAGTTCTGCACCTCGCCCGACTGGTTTTTCACGTCGGTGGGCGTGGCGTAGTAAATTCTTCCGCCGTAGATATAAATTCCGCCCTCGTAATTACCCGCGACCATGAGGGACGGGATCACCGTTTCCGCCTCCTGCGCCTTTTGCGCATCGAGCGCGTCGCCCGTCTTTACGCGTTTGAGCGCGCCCTTTACGACTTCGCCGTAGGTGTTGTCCGCGGTGTACGCTTCCACGCCGTTAATGAAGTAGTAATAATCCTGCGTTGCGACGAGGAAACCGCCCTGCGTTTCGGAAACGACTGCGGAATTGTCAGCCGCTACGGGCTTGAACGTAGTACCGCCGCACGCCGCCAAGGAGAGCGCGCTTGCGCCCAAAACCGCCGCCGTTGCGATACCGAATAATTTTTTGACCGTTTTATTCATAGATCTTAACCCTTTCGGAAATTTCTTGTTCTACCGATACGACTTTAATTATATACTAAAACAAGGTTTTTTGCAATCAAAAACCCGTGAAACTTGCACATTTCTTTGCGAAATTTTCGGACATAAGGAGATTTTTATGGAAAAGTTCGGGATATTCGATTTACTCGATACGCTGTCCGCCCTTGCCGAGCAGGAGGGGGACGCTTCCGCACCGATGACGGAAGAACCTTCTCCTCCTCCGCCCGTCTATGCGGCGCGCGAGGACGCGCCCGTAAACCGCGGCGCGCTCAACGGCTTTCTCTCCCGACACGACGCCATTTCCCGTAAAATAGACGGCATGAAAAAAGATTAGTCCTTACCGAAACGGTTGACATTTTTTCGTCCGCCGTTATAATGATTGTGATACGGATTTTGAGGTGAAGAATTGAAAACCAAAGAAAAAACAAACGGCGTTCCCGCCCGCAATCTCATAGAGCTTGTTTTGTTTTGGGCGTTTTCGGCGTTGACGGCAGGGGCGTTCGTGTATTGCATCGTGATGCTTGCAATCGGCGCG
>Ga0073906_1001060_pt1 | contig 45471 bp, 46 predicted proteins | sample Inofromicrocosms_FD_65485 | JGI IMG/M metagenome (GOLD analysis project Ga0073906, IMG submission 65485) | Mouse cecum microbial communities from Vienna, Austria - Inoculum for glucosamine and mucus D2O microcosms | ecosystem: Host-associated > Mammals > Digestive system > Large intestine >...
TTCCGGAAGTGTGCGAAGAGCTGGTCAATCGTTATGGTAGTAGTGCAAAGAAAGGTGATAGAAAATTAGACTATCATCTAAAGCAAATGCGATTAAGTACGACACGAGATATTGCTCGTGCTATTGATTGTTTTTTTATTGCAAAACAGTTGTTTCCCGGAAAATGCTATGCTTAAATACTCGTTAAAATTTTAGCAAGGAGTCTTTTGGTTATGAGTAAAAGATTAAAGATTGTTTTTATCTTTTTCATAAGTTTGTATATTATTATGTGTTTGCTTATTAGAGTCTTTTTTAATTTTCAATATCAGACTGCCAAGGAACTGTTTAATGATGGAGAATATCAAGCATCTGCAGAGATATTTGATAAGTTGGTTTTTTTTGGTGATAGTCAGATATATCTTCAAAGTTGCAATAATAATCTTGAATATCAGAAAGGTTTAGAGCTGTTTGAGAGTCAAAACTTTTATGGAGCATTTCAAGTCTTTTTGGGATTGGAAGATTTTGAGGATAGTGAAATGTATTTGGCTAAGTCAGCACTAAATTCTCTGGATAATTTTAGAGAAATCATATATGACAAAGCTCTGCAATATTTCACATATGGAGATTATCAAAAAGCATTAGTTAATTTTCAGGAATTAGGTGAGTTTAGAGATAGTTCTGAGTTTGTTCAGAAATGTCAAGCTGCTTTGGGCAGCTACAGTTGAGTTAATTGTTTATAAGGAGGTGAGTGACGGTGGGGCATTAATTTTGTCTCACCGATTTTTATGGTTCAGCCGGATAGTGAATTGCTCCAGAGAATACTTACAAGTACAGGTTTTGTTAATTTTCTGGATACTTATAATTTGTTTATCAGTATTGCGTTAGCGATTATAACCATAAGTATTTTGGTACTGTTATTTGTTAATATTACTAAACTAAGCACATCAAATGGAAATGAGCAGCTTAAACGCATTGCAAGTAATGGAATATTGGTGTGTTTGGTATGTTTAGGTTTTATTGGAGCAATAGATACTGTATATGCAATGCTGATGTCGATAATTTTTGGAATGGGGTGATTATAGATGCTGCCGATTGAGATAATTCGAGAGCGTATAAATAACTTGCGTGGATTCGAGAGTATTGCAGAGATAAGCAATGCGATAAAGAGTATTTTCAAAGATGTAATTTATTGTGGTGATGACTTATATCTTATTACTCAAGATGAGCAGCTTTATTATTCTTCCATTAATGGTACAGGCAAGTTTTTACGTTTGTATACTCATAAGGATTTAGCAGATAATTTTATAAAAAATAAAGCTGGTATGAGTATATTAAATGTTTCGATTGTTGAAACGGTGCAGTTGGCTAAGACCTTCCTGCTGCGAGGGGGCAATGGTTTTATTCTGAATGAGGGTGATAAATGGATAAGTATTTCCTTTACTGATTATCTTGAATTATTTTTCCGATGCATAAAAATTGAGGAAGATATGTTCAGTCGAGAGTGTTCGGATATTATCAGTTGTTTCAATGAGATTAATGAAGGTAATATTTTAGCATTGATGAACGGTGAACAATGGGCTGATATTGATGGGAAGTGTTATATTTTCAGTAAGGACACTGATGCTTCATCGTATATTGGAGAGAATTCAGCATTATATCTGCGTCCTTGTGTGGTAAGTGATTTATTTAAGCTTGATTTTGATTTATGTGGTGTAATTGAGGATAACGAGATTAGCTATTCCAAAGAATTTGTTTATGAGGCTTTATCATATTGTGGCTATGATGAAAATGAAGATTTAGCATTTGTAGAACAGGTCGCAAAAGCAGTTTCAGATGCGGATTGGCATATAGCGGATATTTCACTGAATTTTCATAGAAAGACCACTTCGCCGGAAGCTGTTGATGCTTTATCTGATACGGATGATATAGCGTTTTCTGATTTAGAAGAAGAAAACGATAATATTATACCAGAAAGTTTCTCTGACAGCTCTCAAAAAATCTCAATAAAAGAGAAATTTAATAATAATTTTATATCTCCGATAAAAGACAGGCTGAAAATTTTTATGGGTACGTTACGCCAGCGCTTCTCTCATCAGGATGCTGCGGAAGATAAGAAAGACTCATATATTTCTCATAAAGCAGAACCGGAAATTCAACCAGAACATACGGACGAAGATATTTTGGAACCGAATAAGGATAATGTCAAGCCTGTCAAGGAAGTACAATCTTCATCAAATGATATGGTTAAAAGAAAAGCCCCTCATAAGATTTTTGCTAAATTAAACATAAAACCTAAAATGTCCCTAAAGACAATAGGTGTTATATTATTGATATTGGCAATATTGGGTGGCGCAGGAATATTCATCGCTCACTATAATCATTATAACAGAGCTTTTGACACTTTTTGTAATCATATTGACAATAGCGAATATGGCAATGCCTATGCTATATATAATGAAGAAAATCTTCATAAAGACGCTGACGAGTATCTTAGGGATAGTCTTAATAAGAAATTACTTGATTATGCTCGTGATGAAATAAATCTTGAGGAGTTAAAAGCTGCTATGCAATCTTTATCAAATTTTCCTGCGTTGCAGCAAGATATAGAGGTTGCTCGGTTAACATCTGTTAAGCTGGAAAATTCTAAAGAGGCTTATAGGTTAGGTAATGAAGCAGTATCAGTTTATGAAAAACTTGATAATTGGCGGCAGGTAATAGAACTTGATGCTATAAATTATGTAGCTGTTCAGGAATCTGTAAAACAGAAACAATCGGATTATGAAGCAGAGCTAAAAACTGACATAGAATATTACTCAACACGCATTAGAGAGTATGCTAAGGAACGATATGAGGTGTTGGCTTATTGGTATCCGGAATCAGAAACTGTAAGTGAATGGTTTGGAATGTTTCAAAGTGATAGCACATCATTGTTGAGTATTTATCCTGTTGTAATATATGGAATAGATATAAACCAAGGAGTAGATAGCTATTGGAGTGTTACAATTAGTTGGAAGAATAAATCCGTAAAAACTATTAAAAGCATTCGTTTTTCGTTAGTTGCGGTGGATGAAAAAGATAATATTATTGAATGTTCTGATTATCAGGGTAGTTGGACAGTATTCGACGCTCTTGATCCGCATAGATATGGGCCGGGAGAAGGTTCATTTGACAAGGATTATAGATGGAGTAATGCTTTTTATGGTTCTCGGTTGGCTGGTGTGCGCTTAACCGGTATTTACATTGAGTATACAGATGGCTCAACTGCTTCTTATATTAATGAAGAAGATCTTGTAAAAATGCAAGAGTAGAATATAACCGAATAGTTAAGTCATTTAGACCGGCTATTCGGTTATTTGTTTTATCAAATAAAAATATATAAATCCGAAAAAATCAATAATTTGATGAGATAAATTCTCATTAAATTATTGATTTTTTATTGATTTGCGGTTATAATAATAACAGTAACAATAGAAAAGAATAGCTTATGATATTTTTCTTGCACTTGTCATATAATGTATTAAACTATATTGAAATTGTGCTTAGAATCAGGAGGCAATTATGTTATTACAATTTAATTTTAAAAATTTCAAATCTTTTAAGGATGATACAACATTAGATATGACTGCTACAAAAAGCAAGGAATATGAAAGCCATGTTATCGAAAGAGGATATGAAAGAATTCTGCCTGTTGCTGCTATTTTTGGTGCTAATGCAAGTGGTAAAACTAATATATTAGAAGCATTTAAGTTCATGCAAAAATATGTCCTTTATTCTTTTGGTTATGGTGGCGAGAATAAAAGAAGAGGCAAAACATCTCTGTATTCTCAATTAACTCCATTTTTATTTGATACTGATAGTAGTACAAGCCCATCATCTTTTGAGGTTTATTTTATTATACCAGAAGATAGTAAGGAAAAAACTTATAATTACGGTTTTACTTTGGACAAAAACGGTGTATGTGAAGAATGGTTAAATTGTAAAAGTAAATCAAGTGAGAATGCCCGTAGAATCTTCTATAGAAACCATGACGATAATGATTTAAGTGGTATTGATAAGGATAACGCTGGCAAGAATATCATGGCTGCTCTTGAAAATGAAACTTTAATACTTTCACTTGGAGCAAAGTTAAAAATCAAACAATTAAAGATGATTTATAATTGGTTTTATAATAATGAGGTTGTTGATTTTGGTAAACCGTTAGAAAACTTTATATTATCTGAGAATTTACCAAAGAACTTTATTGATAGTAAAACGGTACAAGAAAAAGTATTAGATTATTTTGCATCATTTGATCCTTCTATAGTTGGGTTTAATGTTGAAAAAATACCAAATGAAAATGAGGATGGAGCTGTTCGTGCTAAAGTTGGCGCAGTTCATAAAATGATTAATGGTAAAGAAACCGTTTCAATTCCATTAAAAATGGAGTCTGCTGGTACTTTGAAAATGCTTGCTTTATTTCCTGCCTTACAAGAAGTGTTGGACAAGGGAGGGGTATTGGTTGTGGATGAACTTAATTCAAGGTTACATCCGTTGCTTGCAAGAAATTTTGTTATTACTTTTACCAATCCCAATACAAATCCTAATCATGCTCAGCTAATATTTGCTACGCATGATGTCTGGCAGCTTAATAGCAATCTTTTACGTCGTGATGAAGTTTGGTTTGCGGATAAAAATGAGCAGGGGGTATCAAGTTTATATTCTTTAGCGGATTTTATTGATGAAGATGGTGATAAAATTCGTAAAGATGAAAATCATGAAAAAAATTATCTTTTAGGGAAATATGGTGCGATTCCTAATATGAGAACTATTAAGTTCCTTGAGGAGGATTGATTATGCCAAACCGGGATGGTAGAAGAAAAAAACGAAGTGAGCGTGAACCCTACAAAAGTACAGATTTGGGTTTTTATTGTATTTTCACGGATACAAAAGAAACAGAAGAAAATTATTTTGATGGATTAAAAATTAGTCTGCCTGAAAGTATTAGAGAAAGAATTGAAATTAAAGTTTTTTCAAAAATAAAGACGGAAAAACTTTTGGAATCTGCTCAGGAAGTAATTACACAGTCATCCCAATATTATCAGCCTTGGATTGTTTTTGACAGAGATCGTGTAAAAAATTTTGATATTATAATATCTAATGCTGAAAAAGCTGGAATAAAGGTTGCTTGGTCTAATCCTTGTCTTGAAATTTGGTTTTTGGCTTATTTGGGTAGTATGCCGGTTATTGAAAGTTCTGTTGAATGTTGTAAAAAATTTGCTGAAAAATATGAAAGAGAAACTGGTCATAAGTATAAAAAATCGGATTCAGATATTTACTTCAAATTGAACAAATTTGGAGATGAGAATAACGCCATAGCTTGTGCTGAAAAAAGATATGCACAAATTCAAAGAGATTCGGACTGTCGAATGCAACCATCCACAATGATTTCATGCACTACAATACATATACTTGTTAAAGAAATAAAGAGCAAAGCAAAATTATAAAAAACAAACGCTGTCGTTTTTAACGGGAATGGCGGCGCACTGTTACTTCGCTAATAACCATGCTATCTGATCAGATAGCATGGTTATTTTATAATCAACCTATTGTGCAGAACCCACAAGGGGTTATCTTCTTTGGGGATTCTTTTTTACAGGTCTTAATCTCGCATTTGTAGCACATAAAACTTAATCTGTCAAGATTTGAATGAGCTAAAAATATTATCAGGAGATAGCATTTTATATGCAAATTGAAAATTGTTATTAGTCGAAGTTTATATATCACTTAATATTTTATTTTTCCTTTCCGTATAACAATTCAAGTTAAATAAAAATATTCAATACAGAAAGGAAAGTTAATTATGAAAAATAAAACAATTAATTTAAATCTTGAAGAGGCAGATATTTTCTTCAAAGAAAATCCGGAGATGTTTACTGCCATTTTGGACTACCTTGATACACATGAAGGTAATCTTCCTGAAGGAGGCTTAAATGTTTTTAGTCCGAACAAGGGAATAGGAATTAAAATTAACGCAAAACCGGTAACAGAAGTTTCTGAAAATACTGGCGTTACCCATAATGATAAGGCGGCAGTTCCTGTTACGCAGGAGCGGAAGAATCAAGATCCTGTTCAGACAGATATGGAATCAAAAGTTGTCTTGAAAGCTGATAATGGTAAGCCAAGGCTGGATTTAGTTCCGCTGGAAGGTTTGGTTCCGATGGCGAGAGTAAGAGAATTTGCTCTGACAAAGTATGGTGAAAAAGGCATTGAAGCCTGGCGAGATATTTCAGATGAGCGGTTGTTGGCTGCATTACTGAGACATCTGATGGCTTATCAGATGAATCCGGAAGCTGTTGATGAGGAAAGCGGCTTGCCTGCAATTTACCACGTTGAAGCTAATGCTATGTTTTTGGCAATTAAAGCTTTTGAGCGTATTGCCAATTCTGAAAAGAATAGCGATCCCCGGTTTGTGGAACAGTGTTTGCATTAAGGGGTGTTTATTTTGGCAGCGATACTGGCTACAGAACAGCAAGAATTTCAGTTGAAGACTCTTGCCGAACTGCATCCTGTCTTGAGCAATCTTAATGAGGTAGTGGTGTTGGATATTGAAACAACTGGCTTTTCTTTAGAAAAATTTGCGGATATTATTGAAATTGGAGCATTAAAACTTGATGTCAATAATCGTAAAGTCGTATCCGCATTCAGCCAGTTAATTCGTCCAACCCAAAGTGCTTCTATCCCTGCTAAGATTACAGAGTTGACAAGAATAACTTGGCAGCAATTGGAGAATCAGCCTTATATTGAGGATGTTCTTCCGGTGTTTTACAATTTTATTGGTATTCTGCCGGTTGTAATTCATAATGCTAAATTTGATTGGACACGGTTTTTACTTCCGGGATTTCGTCAGGTTGGTTTACACGCCGATAATGAAGTCATTTGTTCGATGAATATGGCTAAAGAATTGTATCCGGGCTTGGGAAGAAGCGGTTATAATCTGGCTGCGCTTTGTAAGATGTTTGGCTCAAGTATTGAAGGACATCATAGAGCGTATGTGGATTGCAAGTGGACTGCGGCGTTATTCCTGAAATTATTGGATAAATATAAGGAGATTTATCCATATGGTGAGCAGGGATTTGTGTCTGAAAAGACAAGAAAGAATGCTCAGGTCGATTTCACACAACTTAAAATTAATCGCATTAACGGGTATAAAAGCCCTAACAAGAAAATTGGTCAACGTATATATGTTAATACCAATTTTGGAAAGCTGCATTACAGTATCTTGCGGCATTTATGGACAGTTGATGAGCTTTGGACAGACGAAAATGCTCCGGCGCAAATTTGGGGCAGAGAAATTTTAAGAAATTTAGATATGGACATCGACGAATTTGTTAAGCGTTTTTCGGTGGCTTAAAAAAATTAAATAAAAAAGGAGAGAAAATTTTATGAAAAAATTTATTTTGTTGTTTACTATGATTATGATGGTTTTGGCGTTGACGGCTTGTGGTGATAATGGTACTAAGGATGGTGCTAAGTCTCCGGGTGTGATTACAGATTTGGAAATGAGCGAGGTTTCTGAACCACAGTATATTAACCAGTTGGAGTTTGATGCTGATGAAACAGTTGAAAGTTTGTATTATAAGCGGACAGCAAATGATGCTGGGGAATCAATGTATATGGTTGAGCGAGCTGATGATGGCGAGCTGGTTTATATGCCGGTAACTGAAACTGTAATCTATACGAGCAATGAAGATTCTGGTTATTATCAGGAGATTACCTTAACATATAAGCAGGATGGCGAACCGATGGAGAAGAAACAGTATCAGATTTATGTTTCTGTTCCGGACGAAAAAGAGGGTAGTGAAGCAGAACAGGTTCCTATTGACGATACAGTTAAGCTTTTGCCCGGTAATGATCAGGAAACGCCTGATAAAGTTAATAAAGCTGTAATGTAAATACTTCAAAAGGAAGTTCTGATTAATTTCAGGGCTTCTTTTTTTCGTCTAATATTTTTTTTGTGGTTTGCATATAACACCAAAGCATGGCAAAAGCCTGCAAAAATAATGGTCTTTTCGGATAATAACAGCAGCAGTTAATTTCAGAAAAGGCAAACTAAAAATTTTAAAGGAGGTTTTTATTTTGATGAATGTAAAGAAGAGAGGTTATTTATCTTTTCTGTTGGGAGTTGTAATGATGTTTGCATTCGCTATCCCAGCTTTTGCGGCTGATACGGGCAAGTTGGTTATTAATGGACAAACATATCAGTCCAAAGGCCCTCATATTCTTTTGGCGGTTGGCAATGAGGATATGGAGTCTGTTGTCGTAGAAAGCGGCACTAATTCTGTTACTTATAATGGTGATGAATGTCGCAATGGCGTATCTGCTACTATTGGTGATAACGGCACAGGCTATCGCTTATATAGTGAAACTGACGCTAATGGTGTAAGAAATATTAAATTTACCGTTACAACTGATCGTCAGGATGATATTTATGTTACAACCAAGACGGTAGCCGCCAGCTATAAGCTGTTTGCTAATAGCGGTTTTTATGGTCAGGGCAATAACCAAGGCGGCAGCGCTACCTGCGTAGTAGAGGGAGATAATTTTAGTAATGGCGCTGCTGTAACCGGTCGTCAGTCTATCACTTTTATTCCTGACGCAAATCAGGAAATTGTAAAATTAAACATTCGTGCTTATGCAGATGGCCGTGATAATCTGATTGATGTGAATACTGGCAGACAGACTGTTGCTGGGCAAACTTTTGATATTTCTCGTTCTGATAATAAAGTAACAATATCTTTTACAATGACTAAAGAGCTGTATATTACCGCTTTGACTCAGGACGAAACTGTAAAGCATAATGTAACTATTACTACTGATGCTAATTGTACTGCTAACCCGAATGGTGTTTTAAGTGTTACTAATGGTGAGAGCAGACAAATTACTTTTAAGCCGTCTACTGGAAACAATGTAGGTGATATTACTATTACTGCAGGAGGAAGAACAGGTATTATTAATATTCAGAATTCTTCTGTTAGTGTAAATGGTAAAAATTATACTGTTTCCAGAGCAATGGACGGTTCTGCTGTGCTTACTATTCCTTCTGTAACTGAAGATGTTGCAATCAGCGCTGCTGCTGCCAGCGATACGAATTGTGTAGTTGTAAATCAGGCAAAGAATGTACGGAGTAAGCAGGTAGGTCAGAATTTTATAAATAACGGTTCATCTTTTGCTATTACCTATAGCCCGGATTACAACAGCGATATTCGCTATGTAACTGCCAAAACTGCCAAGGGTACTTATCGGGCAGAGGCTGACGATGCCTATATCGTAATTGAAGGCGTTTATTATAGAATGTATCATAACACCAATGGTGATTTGGATATTTATCTGAATACTGTTCCGGTAAATATGGAATTTAGTGTAAATGCCAAGGATTATGAGCATGATATTCTTATCAAAACCGATAAGGGCTGCGAAGTTGATGACAATGACTTCGTTGTTGATGATGGTAAAGATGTGGATGTAGTAATCCATCCTGTTAAAGATAGATATTCTATCAGAACATTAAAGATTAATTATGATGGTGAAGTTTATAATGTTAAGGTTGAGGATGATAAGTATATTCGTGTAAATGGTGATCGTTGGTATATTAACGAGGCTTCCAATGGTGATGTTACTCTGAAAATGGTTAATGTTGAAGATGATGTAACTATTTCTGCTTCTACTAATTATAGTTCTCGTGAAAATATGTACATCAAGAAAAATACAGATAACCATTCAAATATTACTTATACTGGTTCCAACCCGTTCGATTCCGATGATTATACAACTGTCAGAGTCTATGCGGACAATCGTTATGTGCTGACCAGTATCAAGTTCCAGATTGGTTCCAAGAGCGTTACCATCAAACCGTTTGAAACGAATTGTAAGGTAGACGGTATTAACTGTACTGTTACTTGGAAAAACAGCAGTGAATGTAGTGTCTACTTCCCTTATCTGACTGGTGATTTAACTGTAACAAGTAAATCTACCAGAGGTGTAGCGGAGGATAATAATGTTGTTAATCCAATTAATCCGATAAGTCCTCTGCCGCCTATCAGTCCTGTAGGTCCTACATTGCCTAATTCTCCGTCAAATACTGCCAGTGGCGTATACCACTCTGCATATATGACTGGTTATGGTGATGGACGTTTTGGAGCTTCTGTTAATTTAACAAGAGCAGAGGCAGTATCCTTGCTTTGCAGAGCTATTGGTGAAACTTCAGGTATCGCTGGTTCTAAATATAATGTATATTTTAATGACGTACCGGCTAATGCTTGGTATGCTGAGTCTGTAAATTATGCTGCTTCTCGTGGCTATTTGAGCGTTTTGTCTCAGACGGGTTATTCTTTTAATCCGAATACGCCAATTACAAGAGCTGAGTTCATTGCTTTGTTATGCAAGTTCAAGGGCGTGGATGTTTCAAGTGCAGGAACCATTTATGGCTTTAGTGATGTTTATAGTGGTCATTGGCTGTATAAATACATTAGCTATGCTGTAAATGCCGGTTGGGCAAGAGGTACTGGTAACGGTATGTTCCAGCCTGATAAACCGGTAACTCGTGCTGAAATCTGTGCATTGGTAAACAATGTACTGGGGCGCACTCCTGATCCGACTTATCTGGCTGCTGCCGGTCAACGCTTTATTGATGTTCCTACAACGCACTGGGCATACGCTGCAATTATTGAGGCGTCTCAGGCGCACAATGCTTTAACCTATGGTGGGACAGAAAACTGGACTGTTCTTAGGTAAAATATAATTTTGAATCCGGTTCATAGTTTTAAACTATGGCCGGATTTTTTTATTAAAAAACGAAGGATCGTCTGATATTTTTTCGACCTTTTGCATATAACAGTACATCGCAAAAGCGAAATATTCCAATCAGGAGGTGATTTTAAGTATGGGTAAGAAGCGCAGGGCTTTGGAAAAAGACGTATTAGAGTATATGCAAAAATACGATTTGGACCATTCTGCTACGGGTTTTGCGTTTTTGATTGATGCCGTAAAGCTTCTTATTAATAGAAACGATTTGCTTCAAAAGAGACGAATTATGCCAGTTTATAATTTGGTTGCAGAAAAGCACGATTGTAAATTTTCTCGTGTTGAAAGAGCGATTCGTATTCTGCTGAAAAAAGCTGAATGCGGAATGAAAAATTCCGAATTTATTTTTGAGGCTGCCGATGATATTCGTTTGCAGCGGATGGGAAAATTGGAGGAACCTCCCTAAAATGGTGGATGGAACTCCAAGCAGCATAATGTTTCTTAGAAAATATGTTCATAGAAACATTAATGCAGTTGAATCTGTTTAGAAGTGGCTATTCTAAACTTATAAAAAAGCCAAAAAATAATATAGATTTCTTGTTAAAAAATGTATTAAGCGTTGTTTGTTTCTTATAATGTCAACACAGTATTGATTATAAGAAAGGCTTGGTACACCGTTTCTGTAGGGACATCCCCGGTTATATCGGGGAGTAGGGTATGGCAAACCTGACTTTGAGCTTATTGAATAAGAAAATTGCCAATACGCTGTAATCACATTATGAGTGCTTATAACGTATCATCTGAAAATCAAAGTTTTTATAAAATTAAGAAATCTAAAAAATAAAAATAGAAAAGGAGGATGGCATTTTTTTTGATTCGGACAATATGTTCGGTATCATTGCCTACGTTTTTATGAGTAAAATTAGCAAGGTATTTATTTCTTTTTTAGCTGTTGTAATGTGCTTTGCAATGCTGACACCTATGGCTTTTGCGGATGCTCCTTATGAGGGCAATCATCAAGGTAGTATTACAGTTTCTGTCCACGATATTGTGGCAGATTCTCCATTGCGAAATGCTGCAATTCAGTTGGAGGATATTACAGCTGGTAGAGAGCATAATTATGGCACGAAAACGACAAGTTCTAACGGTCAGGTAACATGGTCAAACTTGTCAAGCGGCTGGTATCGTATCACTCAAACTTCTGTTCCTAATGGTTATATTCTTAACAGCGAAGAGATTGTGCGATATTTTGATACCGAGCAGCAAAAGTTGATGCCGGTTGAAATTAAAAATCGCTCTAAAGTAGCGTTATATATTTATCGTATTGATCCTGCTACCCAGACTGGTCTTAAGGGAGCCAGTTATCAGGTTACTGACAGTACCGGTGCTTTAGTAGGTCAGGGTGTTACAGATGAGAATGGTTATTTTGTTATTCCGCATATTGGAGCTGGTGATTACACAATCACTGAAGTTAATGCTCCTAATGGTTATAACAGAACTTCTGCTCCACAGAAACTTACTGTTGTAGAAACAGAAACAGAACCTTATGTAAAGGTTTTTAATGGTTCTGAGAAGAGTTCAATTACTATTTTCAATTATGATTCTGCAACTGGAGAGCCGATTGCTGGAAGCAAGTGGAAAATTTCTAAGGCTAATGGCGGTACTGTTGTAGACAATTTGATTACCAATAGAAGTGGTTTGGTATCCTGTGGTGATTTAGAGCCTGGCACTTATATTGTAACCGAGTTGCAGGTAGGCGCTGGCTATATTAAAGAGCTTAAGCATACCGAAGTAACTATTGGTGAAAAGAGTGAGAATCGTGTTGTATCTTTGAGTAATACAAAACCTGCAACAATTACGGTTCATGTTGGTAATTCTGTTACTGGCGCTGATTTAGCCGGTTGTACATTCAGCCTTTATAATGAGCGTAATCAGGTAGTTCAAGGTCCTAAATCTGCTAATGCCAGTGGTATTGTTACTTTTGAAAATGTTCCTGATGGTCATTATACTGTTGTTGCTACAGCTCCAAATGGTTTTGTGATGGATTTGACTACTCAGAGTGTAACTGTTGAAAAGGGTAGTAATAAGCAGATTCATTATACTGCAACTCCAATGGGTAGCATTGTAATTAAGGCTGTTGATGAAGCTGGCAGCTTGAAAATGCTGCCGGGTTGCGAGTTTGAAATTCGCAAAATGAATGGTACGTTGGTTGGCAATTATGTAACTGCTGCTGATGGCACTGTTCAGGTTTCTAATTTGGATAATGGTTATTATGTAATCCAAGAAACAAAGGTTCCTAACGGTTATGTAATGGAGTCTGCTACCAAAACTGTATTGGTTAAAGCAGGTGCTGTAACCACCGTTACCTTTGCACATAGAGATAAACCTTATATTGTAGTTGAGTGCTACATTAAAGGCACGTCTACCCCTATTCCGGGCAGTGTTGTAAATTTGTGTAATGCAAATGGTGTATCAATTATGACAGGTACAACTAATGCGGATGGTTCCTATACTTTCGAGGATTTGGAACCGGGCACTTATACTGTTAAATATACTTCTGCTCCGAATGGCTATACGGTTGAAACCTCCAGTCAGACTGTGGTAGTAACTAAAGCTAAAGCTGGTTTGGCTACTTTGTATGCTAATCGTCATTCATCAATTATTATCAGTAAGATTGATGATAAAACGCAGGCTCCGCTGGCTGGTGCAACCTTTATTCTTCGGGATGCGCAGGGTCAGATTGCTGAAACAATTACCACTGATGCCTCTGGTACTGCCGTAAGTAAGGTTTTGACTCCGGGTCGTTATATCATTCACGAAATGTTTGCTCCGGATACCTATGTACCGTCTGTTGATTTTCGTGCAGTAGAGGTTCATAACAATGAGTCTTCCCTGTCAGTATTTACTAATCAGAAAAAAACGGCGGTTGTGGTTTATGCCTATGACAAAGATGGTATCCCGATGCCAAATATTTCCTATACTCTGTATAGCGCTGTAACAGGCAAGGAATTGTCTGCTAAGCTGACTAATGAGGCTGGTGTAGCTGTATTTGAAGAGTTGGAACCGGGTATGTATACTGTTTCTGAGGGTATTGTTCCTGATGGTTATGTAGTGGTTAATCCCACTCAATCTCGTGTGATTGTAAGCGATGGTAACGCTTCTTATGTGCGTTTCGTTCATATTGCAGAGGCTACTATCAAGATGGAAACGGTTGATATTAATTCTGGCGCTCCTGTAACTGGTGCTGTATATCAGATTGTAAGCGCTGATGGATCATTTGAAGCTAATTTTACTACCGACGCTAATGGCGAGGCTGTAACTGGCGCTTTGGAGATGGGTACTTACTATGTTAAGCAGATACAGGCTCCCGACGGTTATTTACTGAATACAACCACTCAGACTGTCACTGTTCTTAAAGACAGAGTAAATCTGGCGAAATTCTTTAATAAGAAAATTTCCGGTATTGCTATTGAGTGTGTTGTTTCTGGTGAGAATTTTGGTTTACAGGGTGCAACTGTAACTGTTGAGAATTCTGAAAGCAAAGAGGTTGCAAGAGGTACAACTACTGCTGACGGTTTGTTTACCACTGGGGAACTGACTCCGGGGCATTATACTGTTAAGGTAATTGCTACTCCTAACGGTTATACTTGTATTCAGAAGCAACGTACTATTGATGTAACGCTTGACAAATTGTCAACAGTAAAATTTGAGTTTACTGCTAACAATCGTATTGTTGTAAATTTGACTGATGCTTCTAATTCGGATAAAGGACTGGCTGGTTCAACCTTTAGGGTTGAAGCTATTGACGGTGATTTTGAGGTAGATATTGTTACTGATGCTGCTGGTCATGCAATGACCGATCCTCTACCGAATGGCAAGTATATGGTTCATCAAACCGTAGCTCCTGCTGGATATATTCTGGATCAGGCATATCAATGGGCGACTGTTGATGCTTCTGCTAATACAGTTTTAGATTTCACTAACCGGCAGATTTCTGGATTAACCATTCAAGCGTTGCTTGAAGAGGGACATACCGGGCTGGCCGGTGCAGAATTTGAGGTATGGGAGCAAAACGGCAAACTGGTTAAAACTGTTACTACAGATAAAACTGGTGTTGTTACGGTAGATAATTTGAAATCTGGTATATATTTGATTAAAGAAGTTAAAGTTCCAACAGGGTATACTGCCCGTACAATGACTCAGACTGTTACAATCAATTATGATATGCCTACAACTTTGAATTTCTATCATACAGCGGAATCTGTATTGACCGTTAATAAGACCGATGCTAATACTGGCAATCCTCTGCAGGGTGCCACATTCCGTATTACCAAAGACAATGGCGATTATGTTGGTGATTATACAACAGACGCCTCCGGTAAGATTGTAGTTTCTACACTTGCAGCCGGTACTTATAATATTGCGGAAACCAAAGCTCCTGATGGTTATGTAATCGACACAACCTCTAAGAGCTTTGTGATTAAAGATAACCAGCCTGTTGTATTGGATATTACCAATGCTCAGGTTTCCAATTTCAGAATTGTGAATACCTGTACTCAAGATGGTCGTCCTATCGGCGGAAATGAATTTAAGATTATGAATTACAATGGTGTTCTGGTTGGCAATTACACCACCAGTGCCGCTGGTTTGATTAATGTAAATCTTGAACCGGGTACTTATACCGTATATCAGACCTATGTTAAAGATGGTTATGTGAAGAATGATGAAGTTTGGAATGTAACTATCAAGGCTGGTACTGATTTTGTTCTGGAAGTTAAGAATGAAAAAGAGTCCAGTATTGTAGTTCATATGATTGATGCACAAACTGAGAATGGTATCTATGGTGTTGAATTGGAAATTAAGGATTCCAGAAACAATTACGTTGGACGTTTCCGTTCTGATGATTCTGGTAATATCTACCTGACTGATGTGTTGACTGCTGGTCGATACACTCTGAATCTGCTTTCCGTTCCAAATGGTTACGATAAAGACAGTGTTCCGAAGACAATCGAGGTAAAGACTGGTGAAACTACTGAGGTTACTTGGAAATTGCAGGGTCATCAAGGTCAAGTTACGATTGTAACTTACTCTGGCGAGGATAGTAAGCTTATGAATATTCGTAAGAACTCTGTACTGTCTGGCGCTGTATATCAGATTACTGATACTACTGGCAGAGAGGTTGGGCGTATTACTGGTGATGTAAATGGTAATGCCTATACTGGTGCGCTTAATATTGGAACGTATTATGTACAGCAAATTGTTGCTCCTGCTGGTTGGCAGGTTAACTCCAGTCGGTTTGCAGTAAATGTAACCAATACCAACGATAATATTCGGGTTGAGGTTTATAACAAAGCTGCTAATTATTCTACCAGTGTTTCTGTAAACGGTCAGGCTACTGCTATGGCTGGCGGTTCGGTAAAGTATTACTTTACTCTGGCTAATAATTCCACCAGTCCGATGAGCAGCTTCTTCTTGCATATCAAGGTTCCGACTGATGCAATGAGAGCTACCACATTCTATACTGGTACTTATTCTGGTACGGCAACTACTTATGAGCTGCAATATAAGACCAATATGAATGATTACCGTACTTTGGCTTCTGGTCTTAACAGTCAGTCTAATTATTCTTATGGTTTAAGCACTCAGGCTTTGGGCTTGCAGTCTGGCGAATATGTAACTGATATTCGTATGGTATTCAATGGTGTTGTAGCCGGTTTCAAAAACAGTATGGCTCCGACATTAACATGTTATGTTCTCTCTACTGTGGCTAATGGTCATCAGGGTGTTATGAGAGCTGAGGTTGGTGCTATGCAGGGTTATTACAGTAACAATAGCAACGGCGGCGTTTGGGGCAATACTACCGGTCAGGGTTTGATGCAGAATGCTGGCAATACTGATAGCGGTTGGGTTTCTTCCGCAGGTCAGTTTACCACATTTATTTATGGTTATGCCAGAAACATTGTTCCTATGACTTTGCCTGTAACCGGTTATTAATATGTTTGCCCAGTTGAGATAGGGCTATAATAATAAGCGCTCGGCTGTGTGAAGCAGTCGGGCGCTTAACATTTTTTAAGGAGGTTTTATTATGGATTTAGATACTTTGGCTAAAGATATGTTGAATACGGAAACAGGTTATAAAAATTGTTTAGAATATATCACAAAGAAGATAGTTGAACTGGATAAATTTTTTCTCTTGACTTCAGGTGGCGCAAGAGATAAGCAAGAGGAAAGTTTACCTAAACCAAAATATATAGATGATAATGGTAGATTATTAGTCTTTTTGAGTGAGAATGAAGCAACTTATTACGCAGGTCTTTATGGTTATGATATAATGATAGTTGATAAAGATGCTCTTATAAATGTCTTAAAACACGCTGAATATATTAATAAACTTAAGGTTTTTTCTTTACCACCGCTATCTATTACATTGTTACCCGATGATTTTATGTCAAATAGTATTCAGATCATTAAGAATGATGATTGCGAGCATAAGGAGTTTATTGGAGTTGAAGCTGTTAAAGCAGCTTTGAATACTTATGAAACTAATGCACGGCGTAAGCTGGATCCCGGTGGTAGATATGAGAATATTCATACTCTTATCAATTATTTAATTCTTCAAAATCAAATTAATTATGAAGATATTGACAAATCTTTAGAAATTGTAAGTGGCTATACCAGAAATTTCTGTACGAAATTGACTGATGGTTATCCCACTATGGAGTTAGTTAAAAGTTTTCTTGCCTATTTTGGTTTGCAGGAATATCTTTATATTTATAAGAGTAACTGTTTGGAAATGATAAATTATCTTAAAAACCATAAAACGATTGATAAATATATTCTAAAATCTGCTTCGGGGAAATTTGAGAGATTTGAGTTAATTAAAATTGTTCAAGGTCATGATGAACAGGGAGCTTATGTTTATGAGCTTACTCTTAAAAGCACAAAAAGAAAAGAAGTAATGGTTGTTAGCAATCCGTTTGGATGTGTTATAGGACGTGAATATCGTATAGATGGATTGGCAGGTACAGAATTTACAGGAGAAAATATGAAGCATGAATTACCTAATGAAGCGGAGATGATGGCGGTGCTTGAGAGTCTTGAGAGTAAGGAAAAAGCGAAAAAATATAAAACACCATATCCTCCGAGTTATGAAGAAGAGCGTAAAAATAAAATAATTCGTTATTTCCGAGAGGGCGGTGCTGATGGCAGAGAATCTAATGATAAATATAATGTATTAGAGCAAGAATCTGATATTTTAGATGAGTTTTATAGATATATAAAAACCAAAAGATTTGGTAAATTAGAAATTCTTGGCTATACTGCCAATAAGTTGGTGCGAGAATTACATTATAACCCTTACGAAGCCTATGCTATCTTAATACAGCTTCGTAATAAACCAAAAGATACTAAGCAGATGTTGAAGTATCGGGAATGTGATCCACAGTATCAAAAGCCGCCAAAAGAAGAAAAGGGGGAGTAAAAATTGTATACTTTTGATGAAGTTGCTAAGTTGTTAGATGATATTATAGGGAAAATTCCTATCGAATTTCTGGAAAGCTTAAATGGAGGCATCTATCTTTTGCCTGATTTTAAGCATAACAAAAAAATACCTAGCGATAATTATTGGGTATTGGGTGAGTATTGTTATAGTCCTGTTTTAGGCAGCAAAATTTATATTTATTATGGTTCTTTTATGGCTTTATATGTTGATACGGATATAAAGACAATTAGAGAGCAGCTAAGAAGCACAGTATTGCATGAATTGCGTCATAATATAGAACGACTGGCCGGATATTGTGATTTGGAATTAGCGGATGAACAATTCGTTGAAAAAGCATTAGAACAGTTAAATGTCAGAAAAGACAATAATGGAGGTATCTAATAAAGTTGGCTGAGTATGCAGAAAATCAAACAAGAGTAGCTATTTTTCCGGGGTTAGTTGTTGATATTGTGTTAAAAAAGGATCAACCAACTGGCAGGTTAACTCGTGGGGTTGTTCAGAGAATATTAACGAACAGTCCATATCATTGGCGAGGTATTAAAGTGATGTTGATGGATGGTCGTGTGGGGCGTGTTCAAAAAATTCTGCATTGATTTATTTGTAAAAAAAAGAAAAGCCATTTTTATTATTGGCTTTTCTTTTTTAATAGCAAACTAAGCTACTCTTCTGTTTTAACGCCTAATTTTTCTGCAATCTCCTCAATTGTCATTCCTGACTCTTGTATCTTGTTTAACAATGTTTTCATCTGTGTTTTAGTAGAAGTACGAGATTTAGGGTTAAGAATGTTTTTCTTTTTCTGTTCGAGTTTTTCAATAGCTTTTTTGTGAAATTCGATACTTTGATCAATTATGGCTATGCGTTCCTCTTTTGGACGTATAGTTCGTTTTGTGGTTTGTTTGTTATCTTGAGCCATAATACACACTCCAATATTTTTTTTAAAAGTATAACATGATTTCATATGTTTTACAATATTAGTTTGAAAATTTTTTAGATTTTTTGCGCCTTCTCCTGATATTTCTTCGACTTTTTGCATATAACGGTACATACAAAACTTGATAAGTATAATTTCTTTAGAACACTGGCTTTGTTAATTCTGTTTAATTTAGGAGGTTGATTTCATTGTCTACTGATTAAGTTACAATATTGTAAAGACTTAAGCATTTGATTAAGTCGTTTTCAATCTTAAAAGAGAATTGCTGATTAACAGACGATTATTAATAATTAAAATATGGAAAGGAGAAGGGCAATTCCTACCTGTTATGTGTTATGGCAGGTCTGTCTGTTGTGTATTATTATGTTTAAAGCTGATGTTATTGATTTGGTAGCAGATAAGATGAATCTGACAAAGAAAGCTGCCAAGGAATGTGTGGATTTGGTATTTGATACCATTACTGATGTGGTTGCTGAGGGCGATACGGTTGTGATTACTGGCTTTGGCAAGTTCTTCCCCAGAGAGCGGCAGGAGCGTATGGGTAATAATCCTCAAACCGGTGAAAAAATCCATATTCCGGCGACACGGGTTCCGGCATTTAAGGCCGGTAAAGCTTTCAAAGAAAAGGTTGCTTAAAACCGTTCTTCAAAATGATGCAGATAAGTGTAGCTAACCTACACCTATCTGTGTTCTTAAAGCTTAGGACAAGGAGGTGAGATATGCTTGATTTGTTAGCAAAGCCGCTTACATATATTAATTTGTTGAGTAACCGTTTAGGGATTGAACCAAAGTTAATGTATGGTATATTAATAAGTATAATTTCTTTAATTATTCTTTTAATTGTTATTTTAGCAATACACAAAATAAAAAGAGTATTTATTGAGCGGCGAATAAGTGGTTTTTTCAACATATCTGATTTAAGCAAGTTTAGAGTCAGAAGAATGGGAAAACCGGGGACGCAGTATTATCGTGAAGACGGCGTTAATAGTTTTGAGTTGGCGTTACCGCACTGGAAAAATATGCTTGAGGATGGTTCCAAGGACAAGAAGCGTTTGTTTAATAAAGTAGTATGTGATAAATCTTTTTTATGGTTACATGCAGGACGAAAGGTTTATATATTGAGTTGCAAAGATCCTTTAGAAATGATTTATCTTGTTCATACTCTTCGTGATAGTGGTCTTGACATAGCTCCTTGTATACAGGAACTTGATAAGCAAATTAAGGCTGAAGAACAAAAGTTAAGTGTTAACAAACTTATTTATAATCTTGTTCAGAAAGCTAATGGTGATAGAGAGGTATTTATAGAACTATGTAAGGAGCGGTTACAGGTATGGGGATATACGGTAGCTGCTGCACCACAAAATAGCTATGATATGGATTTGTTCGTTCAGCGTAATGGTCATCCAAGCATTGTGCGTTGTTTGCTAACTTCTCAGGGACAACTTATCAGCCTTGATTATTTGCAATCTTTCAAGCAAGCTGCAGAACAGCTTTTGACAGATAATTGTATGTTGATTACTACAGGCAGTATTACTGTTGCTGCTGCTGGCTATGCCAAGGATAATAAAATTGATATTGTTTGTGGTGAGCAACTCATTGAGCTGGTTTATAAGGATTCCTCTAGCGTTGGTAAAGAATATCTGGATTGGGAGTTAACCAATAATGATATTATAGGATTGTTAGATGAGGAATGTGCAGCTGTTTATTTGAAGTAATTTTAGAGCGTTGTGCGATTGAGCATAACGCTCTTTTTGATATTTTTATCTTATTTTCCGTATAACAGATAAATATAAAAAATAAGGATTATTTAGGAGGGTGTAAAAATGAAGGTTGTTATTAATATGGGTAAAATTGATTTTTATAACAGAGGGCGTAAGGATTGGCCAGTAACAATTGAAATTGAACTGCGAATTGAAGATAAAAACGAACCTGTTTTAGCTATTAGTGCTAATGTATGAAAACATCTTCGCAGTGATATTTATATGGGTGGGCAGTGTTTGGATGAGCTTTATCCGTTTTTCAAGAATGATGAGGTATTTAAAAAATTATATAACTGGTGGAAATTGTATCATCTAAACAATATGCATGCTGGAACACTTGAACAAGAACAGGCTCTTGAGAAAGTTCATTTATTAGGGGCAAACAAGTATAAACAAGCTTGCGAATATCTTAAGTCTATTGGTCTTTACGAGGTTCCTTATGAGGGCGAAACGTACAAATATGGACACGGTTGGATTTACTATCCTATCCCTGAACAAACGCTGCAGGAGATCAAAGAATTTATTATAAGCTCGAATACCGAAACGGTAGGCGAGGGCAAAATTAGAGGGAGTGAGACAAGATGAGTAAAAATTTTCTTGACAAATTTACTGACATTTGCCAAGAAACAGAATGGGAGCTTGAAGAATGTGGAAAGGGTGTTAAACTGTCACATTATTTGAGAGCCAGCTGTCAAAAATTCGTTATTATGCCGACAGGTGATTCAGGAGATACTGAGGACATTATTCGCAGTATGGTTGCTTATTACAGGGCGTTTGACGTAGAAGAATACGTCACTGATAAACTGATCGCCAAGAGAAATGGAGCTAGTGATATTCCAGCGCTGAACGATTTGATTATGGATGCAGAGGAAATCCCTTGTTTGGTCAGACGCTTGCTCGTTAATCTCGGTGTAAAAATGGAAAATAGTTGGGGAAATTGTATATGTTAATTCTGTCTTGGCAGCGGCTTAAATTAAAGGAGGATTTTTTATGAATAACAAGTTTGTTGATATTTGTGAACAGTTGGGCTGGAATGTAATAAAATACGATAAAGAAATTGAATTGGCACAATATTCGCCTGCCGGTGAAGATTTTTCTTTTATTTTGGTTTGCGATCCGAATGATGCAGAAGAAATTATTTCAGAATTGAAGGACTATTACGAATCCTTTGAACCTGAAGAACATGTTGTTGAATGGATTGATGCTAAGAAAAATGGCGTTAGAGGTGTTCCTGATCTGCGTACATTGCTTGATGATGCGGAGCAAATTGATGCAATGATAAGAGAATTGGTTTTGGCACTTGAGAAGTCCAATATTCATTAAAAAGAATAGCGTTGATTAAAAAACAGGAGGTTTTAATTATGAGAGAAGTTAAATACACAGCATTAGAGGTTTGGGATTTATTATTAAGACCGGATAACAGTTTTAGTGATATTTTTATTAAGAAAGTGTTTTGCAATAAATTTGATTGGTTTGGCGATTTTAAGTTTTATACATTCAAGTTGTGGGACAGATATATTAAGAAAGAGGAAGGTGATGAGTTTTATTTAATAGCCAAAGAATCTCGTATTGATAAAACTTTGTATGTTGACTATTTAACATCTTCTTCAAAAAATCTTGCATATAAAGCATTCAGGTGGGTGCTGGATAATTTGGATAATTTATCTGAGTATGAAGCTAATATTAGTGCGTTTATAGGTTCTGTTTATATTATAGATTGCAGCGGTTATGATGCTTTTAAATTAAATGAGCAGAATTCTGGAGAGGCTAAAATAAATGATATGGTGTTTATGCTTTCTTCTGATGACCATTGTGAAGCAAATTTTATGTTTAACCTGGTATCTGTTGGTAATAATTTTAAGGAAGTTAAAAGCTTCTTTGAATTGCCGGATTTAAGTTATTTAAGAAATGCAATAAGTGAGCTGTTTGATGCTTGTCCTTTATTAAAATTGCAATATCAATCTGGCGATAGATTACAAGTTGTTAAAACATTGGACGTTCTTACTTGTTTATTTATATTATGTATACCTGCTACATATAGTATTGGTGTCGGTTCGGAACAATATGAAACATATAAGAGTGTTATTAAAAGTTTGCTTGAGGAAATCATTTGAGAAAGAGAATTAAAAGCGCTGGGGTTTATAAACCCTGGCGCTTTAATATTTCTTTATTGCTTTCCGTATAATGAGCCAAATTAAAATAAAGGTTAAAATATGGAGGTGTTTTTTATGTTGGATTGGTTCGATTATTTTTCACCAAGCGGTTTGGATGAGATATGGGAAAGTCCTATGCCAAGGGAAGAAGATAATGATTTAATTATGTTGGATTTTTCTGGGTGTGAGGACAAGTATATTGACAAGGAGGGAAGAGTATGCGAGTTAATGTAAATGGTTTACTGCAAGGTGAGTATGCAGAAATGCTGCGATGCGGCCAAAATTGGGAAATTTATATGAACAATGAGCTGGTGAATCAAATCCCGAACAGCATTGTCTTTAAAGACCTTGGACTAAATAAGTATCGTCTTATCGGACTAGGCAATAATGAAGCCCGTGTAATCCGTTTTGCGGATCTACACAGACATTCGGATTGTAGTTTGCTGGACGGCATGACTAAAATCAGTGATATGATTGAGAAGACGGAATATGCCGGAGCATTGACAGATCATGGGACTATGTATGGGTTCTTGGAATATTATAAGTCTATGAACGCAGCCGGTAAAAAGCCCATTATTGGTTTTGAAGGCTATATAGAAAATCTGGACGGAGAGTTGAAAGGCCGTCATATTATCCTGCTAGCCAAAAATGATGTTGGTGTTAAAAATTTGTTTAAGCTGACATCTGACGCTTATAACAACTTTAAGCGTAAACCCCATATTACTTGGGCTATGTTAACTGAACACCACGAAGGGGTAATATGTTTAAGTGCTTGTCTGGCCGGTATTATACCAACAGCGTTATTGGCAAAGCAAGAGGATGTTGCAAGAGCCGCTATTGAGAAATTTATATCTATTTTTGGCAATGATGATTTTTATATTGAAATTCAAAGACATCATCTGCTGGAGGAGGATATGGTGAGAGGACAGCTTGTTGCTTTAGCTAAGGAGTATGGTCTTAAATATGTTGCCACAAGTGACGCTCACTATCCTAATAAAGAGGATGCTTATACTCATGAGGTTTTATTGTGTTTGCAGACTGGTAAAACGATGAATGACCCAAATCATATGAAATATGATGGCGATGGCTATTACCTGATGACCTCTGAGGAAATGGAAGAGTTATTTAAGGATTATCCTGAAGCGCTTGATACATCTTTGGAAATAGCAGAGAAGTGTAATATTAATATCGAACTGAATAATGTTAATATGCCAAAGTATGTTGTTCCGGAGTCATTTAAGAGTATGGAGGAGTATTTCGAGCATCTTGTTCATAAAGGATTTAAGAGTAGATTTAAGGGAACAGTTCATGAGAACGATCCGGTATATAAAGAGCGTTTCGACTATGAATTGGCGATGATAAAGCAAATGGGCTTTGAAGATTATTTTATTGTCGTTTGGGACTTTATCAATTACTGCAGAACGCATAACATCTATGTTGGGCCAGGGCGTGGCTCTGCCGCAGGTAGTATTATTGCGTACTGTTTGGGAATTACAGATTTAGATCCAATTAAATATAATTTGTTGTTTGAAAGATTCTTGAATCCTGAACGAGTTAGCCTCCCAGACGTAGATACGGATATTGAGTTTAGTAAGCGTCCTGAAGTTATTAGGTATATGACGAGGAAATATGGTGCAGAGAATGTTTGCCATATTGTAACCTTTGGAACCTTAGCAGCTAAGCAGGCTGTGCGAGATGTTGGGCGTTGTTTGGGTATGCCAGCGAGTTATAATGCTCATTTATCTTCAATGATTCCACAAGCAGTTGGGATGAATATTGAAAAAGCTTTGAATGAAAGTCCTGATTTTCAAAATGCTTATGAAAGCGATGGTAATGCTAAACGCATTATTGATATTGCAAGGAAACTGGAGGGAAATAAACGCCATGCTTCTCAGCACGCTTGTGGACTCGTTTTAAGCCCTTGCCCTGTATCTGATTTTTTACCAACATCTATGGAGATTGATGATTTGACACAGGAAAAGAGCTTAACATCTCAGGTGATTATGACTGAGGTTGAAGAATTGAGTTTAATTAAGATGGATTTGCTTGGTTTGAAGAATTTGGGAGTAATTCATGAAGTTATTGACCGTATTCAGGAAAACTATGGTAAGGAAGCTATCTTAGAACAAATTGGTTCTAAAAAAACTAAATTGGCATATCAGGATATTCCTTTAACTGACCGAGAAACTTACAGGATGTTAGCAAGAGGTATGACTGGTGGAGTATTTCAATTGGAATCCGAGGGTATGACAAAGTTAATTGGGCAAATGCTTGAGGATGTTGATAGCTTGCCTGATGATCGATTAGAGGAATGCTTTGAGCGGCTTATTGCTGCTGTTGCATTGTATCGTCCGGGTCCGATGGATTATATCCCAAATTATATTGCTGGTATGCAAGATATTCACAACATTCATTATCTCACGCCTGAACTTGAAAGTCTTTTAAGACCGACATACGGTGTTATTGTCTATCAGGAACAGGTAATGCAAATCGTACAAAAGTTGGCCGGATACAGTTTGGCAAGAGCTGACGTTGTGCGTAAGGCTATGGGCGACGTTTGTCTCGTTACCCGTTCGCTATGGAAACATAGTGATATTGCACAGGGCTAATACGGTAGAGGCTTCAATTAGTTAATAAAAAATGTATCAAAAAAATAAAGAAAGGAGGGATATTATGGGGAGCTTAACTGACATAGAAAAACAAACTATTGTGGATATGAAACAATCTGGTGCTAAGTTAAAAGATATTGTAGCAGAAACGGGAAGAAATAGTATTACAATTCGAAATTATCTTACTTCACAGGGTTTTCCTTTATATAATAAAAGAATATCAAATGATGAAAAGGAATTGATAATTAAATTATTTGAGTCTGGGTTAAATTGTTCGCAAATAGCAAATCAAATTGGACGTTCTCAAAATGGTATTAAACACTTCCTTAGTTCCAAAGGTTATGATACTTCTTCTCCATATAGCATTTCCGAAGAAGAAAAGGATATTGCTATAAAGATATTTTGTGAAACTCACAATGCAGCAAAAGCTGCTAGAGCTATCGGGCATAGCAAAGATGGAGTTTGGAGCATGTTAAAGAAGGAAGGTTTTAATACTCATAGAAGCGTATATTCATTGCTAACAGAGAAACAAATTGCGATGATTAGAGCTATGTATTCTGCAGGAAAAACTGCGGCAGAAATCTTACCGTTGTTAGACGGAAAAATTTCGACCGAAAACTCTATTATAAAAATTATAAAAGATGGTGGAATTGAACCTCGTAGTAGAGGTTATAGAAACATAATTTTAAATGAAAGTTTTTTTGATGTCATTGATAATGAAGAAAAAGCTTATATGACAGGGTTTCTCATGGCAGATGGATATGTTATAGAACAAAAAAGAGGCAGATCTAATACTTGGGGAATAACACTTCAAACTCAAGATAAGTATATGCTGGAAAAATTCAGAGATTTGATTGGCTGTGATAATAAACTTGGGTATTCCAGAAATGAATATGTGTTAGTTGTTTCATCTGAACATATGGTAGAGCAACTTGCAAAATATAATATTGTTCCCAGAAAATGTAAGACGATTTCTTTTCCATATCATACTATAGATGTTAAATTATATAGACATGTGATAAGGGGTATATTTGATGGAGATGGTTGCATTAGTGGTAATATTTGTTCATTTTATGGCAATGATACACTTGTTTCCGAAATACAAAGTATTTTAAATAAAGAAATTGGAATCAGAAAGAATAAAATTTATAAAAATGATTCAAGTGTTTGTGTATTTAGTTTTTCTTCAAAAAAAGATGTTCAAGCTTTTTATCATTACATATATGATAATTCAACAATATATTTAACAAGAAAAAAAGACCGTTTCAAATCTTTACCTTATATATCATAATTAACTAATTGATGCTAGTACCGTGGTAACTGAATAATGTAAAAGTTATCCAGAACCGTAACGCATGAGGGCTGAACCTCGCAAGAGAATATAATGTCCACAAGAGAGTCCTGCACGACACGATATAGGCGTGTCCGCTTTGGGGTAGCTGCCAAAGTGCCTAACGCTAAAACGAGGGTGAAAGTGTATGCTGAGCTGGGCCGGAAATAACCGGTCGTATCATTCTTAGTTGCGCAAGAATGTATGGGCGAAATCATAAGCTCCAGAACTAGAGGATAAAAAGCCTCTAGGGTAACAAAACTGAAAAAAAAGCAGAAGATAATGGATGCCGAAAAAGCTGTATTTATTTATGGTAACAAAGAAGCATATGAGAGCGGCAAAGATAAGGCTTATGCGCCGGGTTGTGTAGCGAATGGTATTTCTGAAGATGTGGCTCAGGAAATCTGGTCGCAGATGTCTGACTTTGCAAAATACGCCTTTAACCGCTCACATGCGGCATGTTATGCTTATATTGCATATATTACGGCTTATATGGCTTGTCATTGGACAGAAGAATTTTATGCGGCTTTGCTTAATGCTTTTATTGAAAATTCGGATAAAGTAAAAATTTATTTAAGTCAGGCCGCACATCGAAATATACATTTGTTGCCACCGGATATTAATCTATCAGATTGCAATTTCAAGGCGGAGAAAGGTAATATTCGTTTTGGGCTACAGGGTATCAGCGGTGTTAAAAGTATTGCAAAAATAATTATTGATGAAAGAGAACAGAACGGAAGATTTAAGAGTTTACAAGATTTGTATGAACGAATGGCTGACAGGGATGAAAAATTGAATAAACGAGCTTTTGAGGGTTTGGTATATGCAGGAGCGCTTAATGATATGCACGATAACAAGGCTGCTATGCTGGCTTATTTACCGCTCTTGGATGCTAATTATAAGTATTTTGAAACAACTCGAAAAACAAATCAATTAACATTATTTCCTATGGATAGTTTAAAGGTTGATATGCCGGATGTTCCGATGATGAATGAAAAAGAGGAGCTACAAAAAGAATATGAAATGCTGGGAATGTATTTGAGTAAGCATCCCACTGATAATATCTTGCAGCATCTTGCACCATCTAAGAACTATATTCCATTGGAAGATTTGGCTGTAATGGCAAAATCAAGGAAATGTATTCAGACGGTTGGTTTGATTAAAAATTTCCGAAGATTTTATACCAAAGCGGCGAAAGAGATGTGTACATTTACTTTAGAAACAAAATTTGCATCTTTACCTGTAGTTGTTTTTCCTGATAAATTCAGTGATTATTCGGTGTTACTTTTCGATAATACTGTTATTGGCATAAATGGTGATTTAGTATTAAATAATCAAGGTTCGGATATGCAAATAATTGTAAGAGAGGTATTGCCGGAGTATAGTTTAATTAAACAATCAGCAAAGCCAGTTGTTATTTCTATAAATAATAAGGCTGAACAAGATAGTGTGTTACTTTATATTAAGCATCATCCCGGCTCTACCCCAGTCCATTTAGAATGTAATAAAAAAATTTATCCGTTGAAAGCAGGTGTTAATTTAACTCCATCTGCGGTAGAGTTTTTCAAAAGTCTTAAAAAGGTTTCTTAGTATAATTTATATTAAGCGTCTGGTTTCATCTGGGCGCTTAATATTTTTTGTTGTATTTCCGTATAACAAAGCAAAATGAAATAAAGGTTAAATTATCAGGAGGTATTACAATGATTGAAACAATTAAAAACATTTTGGAAAACGCAAGTGAAGACGAATTAGAAAGTATTATCGAAACTCTTAACAACGAAATTTTTGATGATACAGAAACATTTCGCAGTAAGGCAAGGGGTTTGTTGCAAGCCTATATTGATAATGATACAGATGGTATTCTTATTGCATTGTGCGGTTGGTCGCTTAAAACCATTCTTGTCAAGACTGGTCTGTTGTCTGATACAGAGGAAGTTTTTGTAGATTAATTTAACGGGAGGGATATTTTTATGACCATTAATATTATCACACAGGCGAAATTTGATAAAGCCAAACAGTGCCTTATTGATAATGGCATTGATTTTGATGAAGCGGATATTGTCTTACAGGCACTTTGTTACATTCTGGTTGACGAAGAAACCGAACAGTTCTTCTATGATGGTGAAATTGGTTCATTTTCTTACGAGGATGCCAGAAAGGATGTAGTTCAATACTTGAGTAAACAAGATGACAGGTATTTTACTGAAATAGGTTATACAAAAGATGTTTTGTTAGATGATGGTGTTATTGACAATATTGTAGTTGCACATATGGACACTGTGAGGACTTTTAATTGTAGCAGGGATTATTCTTGTGAGGAAGCTTGCAATAATATTCTGTTAATGTTGAGATAATTTAAAAAAATGAGGTGTTGAAATATGAAAAATAAAGAAAGAGATTATATTTTCAATTTTGTGAACGAGGGTTGCTTTGATGAAGAAGTTGCCTGTCGTCAGCTGAGAGCCTTATGGACAGCTTATTGTCTGCATCATAACATTGATGCTGATACTGCTGAATATGATAATCTTCTGTTGGAAATTTGGTCGTCGGTATCTTCGAGCGAAGAAGATAACGCTTATTGGGGTGATTTTAATAGTTTTGACAGATTTATGGCAGCAGATTTGATTTAAGGAGGAGAAAAAATGTTTGAAATAGATAATCGGACGAATTTATTATGCACCTTGCTCAAATGTGGGACAGAAGATTTAGCTCTGTTGGATGATGTAGAGTATGACTTTGAATGTATTCTTGAGTATTGCGAGTCGTTGGAAGATTTAAGCTTAAATTCCTTAATGCGAGCAGTTTTCAGTATAGGGATTGGCTAAATTGAAGAAATTTTAGAAGATGAACTTGACTATTTTGAAAGTTTCTGCTCCGGTGATGATGATAATAAAATAGATGCTTTGAAAAATTTTGATCCATTTAATGATATTCAGTATTTTTGCAACTGCCTTGATACACATGTTTATTTTGTTGATGGTGAGGTAAGAGAACTATACCAAAAATATCTTCCTAAAGCACTGGACATATTTGAGCGTAATACTGGATTTCGTATTTCTTAATTAATTCAAAAATATTAGTACAGCGTTAACTGTGCTAATATTTTTTTTGTGTTTTCCGTATAACAAAGCAAAATAAAATCAAGGATAAAACACAAAGGAGAGATTTGTCATGACAAACAAATACCCTTATGAAGTCATTGTACGATGCGATAATTGCGGAAAAACTTTTAAAGCTGCATATTATGATGACGAGATACGAATGGGAGCGCCGGTGTGTAATTGTAATTCCACACATTCTGTTATTTCCGGAGTATCTTATGATGTATGGAAGGAGATGCGTGAACAAGAAAAAAAAGAAATGTACGAAAATTTGGATAAGCTGGTTATTAATATGCTGGACGAGATAATAGGCCGTGATAAAACTGAAGACGGTTACAAGATCGAGGTCTATGCAGATTATCGGGATGAAATGTCAGTTGATACAGCTGTGAAAATTTTAGAAAGCGAATATCCTATGGATGAGCTTGAAGATTTAATGTTTAACTGGTATGCTGATTGGGACACGGAAACCAACGACCTTATTGATAAAGTTTTAATGGAGATTGGAAATAAATATCCGGAGTATAGCTCTTTATCGGACTTGGATGAGAGTGTGGCAGAGATTGTTCGGGATAATGTTTATTTTAGTTATCCTACTGATCATTATTTGGATCAGGAATTTAAGGTTCCTGTGTATGTTGACACTGGTGATGGCAATTACGACTTTACTCTCAATACTACATTCGATGAGGAAAATGAGATTGATGATAAAGCTGCCGTCGTATGGCTGGTTACACAGCAGGGTTATACCAAAGAGCAGCTATGGGCTATGCTTCAGAATGAAGAAAATGTAGACAATTCCAAAGGATTATTGTCCTCTATTTATGATGAGGTTTATGGAACAAGCGGTATGGGTGCTTTGACATTCTTGCTGAAAATGAACCTCAGAGATCTTATCAAACTTAATGAGCTTATCAAATTGCAGGAATCTGACGGAGTCTATTATGATGCTACAAAGCGTCCTGACTGTGGCAAGATTACTATCAGCAAGGATACGGTTTGTGGACTTTATGATTCTTGGAACGGCGGCGGTAGTTATTTTGATATTGAACTGGAAAAAGACGTTGTGCTTCCTATCAAATTTATTCACAGCGCAATACCAGATCAGTACAAAGGCCGTTATTGTTATGGTATTGACAACTGCTATGGTTTCTGTGGTTCTGTTTGGGAACAGGGAAGTGTTGTAATTATTGAGCCTCCAAAAGATACAGAGACTGAAGTAGCTTAAACTGTCTGAAAATAAAATTAAGAAATAAAATAAAATTATAAAAGTGAGGTTTTTTATATGTCTAAAAAGAAAATTGAAAATATTGGGTTGAGCAACAAGGAAAAGGAATTGATTCAGATGTTGAATCATCCGGAGTTTACCGTGGAATACATTGATGATTGGGTGAAAAATCCCCCGAAAACTGCTTATGAAGATGCAGCTATTGCACTTTATAAAGGCAGAATTGAAGGTTATTTGGCCGCTGTACAGCAGCTTAAACAGTCTAATATTACTCGCCGGATGCATGAAAGTTACGCCAATATTTGCAGACAGGAAGATATTATCAGCGTCATTGAGGAGAATGCGGATGAATGGGAGGATGTATATAGAGGCATTGATTTTAACGTATTGATGAATGATGAAAGTTTTATCCAAGAGGTGCTTCAAAATTTTGAACATCATTTGGGTCGTAATGACTATTACTGGGAAGCATATTGGGACAGTGCCAGATGTGCGGTTGAGAACGCATTGGATAAGCGCTTTCCTGAAAAAACAGCAGCTTAAGAGTTGATAACATACAGAAAAAACCGGGGTTTAACGACCTCGGTTTTTTTAATATAAATTCTGTATTTTCCGTATAACGATACAAATAGAAATTAGAGGTTAATTAAAAAGGGTGTAATGTCTTGATAGTTTTTTGAAGCATTGCATATAAAGAATTAGAAGGAGGTATTTTGTATGAAAATTATTAAAAGAGATGGTACTGAGGTTGAATTTAACAGAGGTAAAATTGTAAAGGCGATTAACGCTGCAAATCGTTCAGTAGCTCCAAATGATGAGTTGCCAATGGAAGAAGCAGAAAGAATTGCACAGGATATTCAGGACACTTATAAAAGTTCGACTTCTCCGTTATCAGTAGAAGAAGTACAGGATATGGTTATTTACCGGCTTATGCAAGCTGGGGCTTATCGTTTGGCTCAAAACTATACTGTTTATCGTTACAAGCATGAGTTGATTCGTAAAGCTAACAGCACAGATAAGCGTATTCTGTCAATCGTGAACGGGACTAATGCTGACGCTAAGACGGAAAACTCAAATAAGAATCCTGATATTATTTCTGTACAGCGTGATTACATTGCAGGAGAAACATCCAGAGATATTACAGAACGAATTTTATTGCCTGATGATGTTGTTGCTGCTCACAAGGAGGGAATAATTCATTTTCATGATACTGATTATTTTCTAACTAAGGAACACAACTGCTCTTTGGTAAACATAGATGATATGTTACAAAATGGAACAGTAATCAGTGGTACGCTTATTGAACGGCCTCATAGATTTTCTACGGCTTGCAATATTGCAACACAAATCATTGCTCAAGTTGCAAGCTCACAGTACGGTCTAAGGACTGCCGTACTTTAAAAACAATACTAACCATCAGAGATGGGGTTACGCTTTTCCCACTGAGTGGGATTGTCATATTAGCGTGGCTAACGAGGTAGGTTGGAAAAGCTGATCTCGTGATTATTTTACCAAAATAATGGGTGGAATACCCTATATAGCTATTATATATATTCTAAAAAATATTGAGAAGAGGTATTATTTAGTATGGGAATGCGAAGTTATGATAAAGCGGAAATGTTGAAATCGGCTATTAAACATTTATATAGTAACGAAGGTCATTCTATTAGTTACATTAGCAAACTTCTTGAAATAAATCGTAAAACTTTATCATCGAAAATTATTGAATGGAAGCTGTCTGAACCGGAACCAAGACATCATTTTACGCCATCTATGAAAAAATTTGTTAATAAAAATAGACAGCTTATTAAATCTCGTCTTGACTCCGATATTCCTATAACAAAGATTGCTGATGAAATTAATATATCCAGACATTCTCTGGTAAAAACAATCATACCGAATGATGCAATATTAAAAAAGGCACATGAAGATTATATTAATCGTCAAAAAGCTAATCACGATAACAGAATACAATCTCTTAAGGAACAGTCTTTTCTTGAGTATGATTTTGATGATTTACCCGATGAATTATGGCATCCAATTCTGGGATACGAAGGGTATATGGTTTCAAATATGGGTCGTGTTAAACATTATTCAAGCAGATACAAAGCATATCACTTGGTTAAAGATTCTCCTAATAAGAATAATGGCAGGCTATATATAATGTTACATAAAAAAGATAAACGAAAAAATTTATTGCTTGCCAGAGTAGTTGGACAAACATTTGTTGATGGTTATAGCGATAGTAAATGCACGATAAATCATATAGATGGTGACATAAATAATAATACAGCCGCTAATCTTGAATGGGTAACGCAGAGTGAGAATAACACTCATTCGTATAGAGAGCTTAATCGAGTAAAAAACAGCAAGAAGAGATATAAATTCAGCAAGATTGTCTATAAAGACAGGTATGAATTTAAAACTGTTGCCGCCTTTGCCAGATTTATTGGCAAATCAGAAACTCAAACCAGACGGTATTTAGATGAGCCGTCTAAGCACGATATTAAATTGGTAAAATAATTGTAACGACTAATCTGTAAGTTGTCAGCGATGACAATTGAAACGTATTGACAGGCGAACGCAAACGCCTGTAAGAAATAGTCTAAGCTATATGTAGCACAAAAACTTATATAGCAGTAGGGTCAAAGTATCTCTCTTACACACTTGGCAAAGTTCGTTGATGTAAGTCGTCAGGCTTTGCGTAAGGAAGTCGCAGAGGAAAATCGTATTGAGGGAGGTTCAGTTTTAACTGAGGAAAAAATTAATGCTATTGCTGAGCGTCGTTTGCGTAAGGAAATTAAAGCCGGTATTCAGACCATTCAATATCAGGTTTTAACTCTTATGACCACGAACGGACAGGCTCCTTTTCTTACCGTGTTTATGTACTTAAATGAATGTGGTGATGATGAGCGTTTGAAAGCAGATTTAGCAATTTGCATTGAGGAAATGTTGCTGCAGCGTATTGAGGGCGTGAAAAATGAGCGAGGAGTTTGGATTTCTCCTGCGTTTCCCAAACTCATATATGTTCTTGAAGAAGATAATATCCATAAGGATAGCAAATATTGGTATCTGACGGAGCTTGCAGCTAAATGTAGCGCTAAGAGAATGGTTCCGGATTATATTTCCGAAAAAGTAATGAAACAAAATAAGATTGATAATAATGGGAACGGTCAATGCTATCCGGCAATGGGATGTCGGTCTTTCCTGACACCATATTTGGATGAAAATAATCAGCCTAAATATTATGGACGATTCAATGCCGGTGTTATAACTATTAATCTTGTTGATGTAGCTATGTCCTCGAAGCAAGATATGGAAACATTCTGGAATTTGTTTGAGAATCGTTTGGAACTTTGTCATAGAGCGCTTCAATGCAGACATGAAAGATTGAGAGGGACGTTAAGCGATGTTGCTCCAATTCTATGGCAGCATGGTGCTTTAGCCAGACTAAAAAAAGGTGAAACGATTGACAAATTACTGTTTGGTAATTACTCAACACTGTCCCTTGGTTATGCAGGATTGTATGAATGTGTTAAGTATATGACTGGGCATAGCCACACAGATGAAAGCGCAAAACCATTTGCTTTGCAGGTAATGCAGAAGATGAATGATAAATGCGCAGAGTGGAGAGCGGCGGAGAACATTGCATATAGCTTGTATGGTACTCCTTTGGAGTCTACAACCTATAAGTTTGCGAAATGTCTCAGGAATCGTTTTGGTGAAGCGTGGGATGAGTTGTCAGGCGGCAAGAACTATATTACTAATAGTTATCATTGCCATGTAACTGAGAAGATTTCTGCTTTCCAGAAGCTGAAATTTGAATCGGAATTTCAGACACTATCTCCCGGCGGAGCGGTAAGCTATGTTGAAGTTCCGAATATGCAAAAAAATATTCCTGCAGTGCTTGCGATAATGCAGTACATCTATGAAAACATTATGTACGCTGAGCTGAATACCAAGAGCGATTATTGTCAGTGCTGCGGATATGACGGTGAAATTCAGATTGTTGAGGAAGGTAATAAGCTGGTTTGGGAATGCCCGAACTGTGGAAACCGTGATCAGGACAAGATGAACGTGGCTCGTCGCTCGTGCGGTTATATCGGTACGCAGTATTGGAATCAGGGACGAACTCAGGAGATTAAAGATAGGGTTCTTCATGTTGATAATACTTGTGAGTTTTGATAGAGGGTGATATTTTTGAACTTTTGTAAAATAATTAATTGTGATACAGCTAACGGAGAAGGTTTAAGAGTAACCTTATTCGTTAGCGGCTGTGAGCATCATTGCAATGGCTGTTTTAATCCTGAAACGTGGAATCCCTGTTTTGGTAAACCGTTTACAGAAGAAATTGCTGAGAAAATATATGAGCTTTTGCAAGAGCCATATATTCAGGGATTAACACTTTTAGGTGGGGAACCTATGATGCCATATAATCAGCCTGCTCTTGTAAGTCTCTTGAGACAGGTAAGAGATAAGTTTCCTGATAAAGATATTTGGGTATATTCAGGCTTTCGCTTTGAGGAATTGACTGGCGTCGAAGAATCCTTTGGGCGATGCGAGTGTACTGATAAATTTCTGAGTTTGATTGATGTTCTTGTTGATGGGAGATTTGTCCTTGAGCAGAAAGATTTAACTCTCAAATTTAGAGGCAGTCGTAATCAACGGATACTGGATGTACCGGCGTCTTTGAAAACCGGAAAAGCTGTTACAAGAAAACCCTTTCAGGTGTAAAATATCAGATATTAAGCTGTCATTAAATTGGCAGCTTAATATTTTTTTACCCATTTCCGTATAATTAAAAAAATAGAAAAGATTAAATAAGACAAGGGAGAGATTTTATTATGATGATTACATTTAATAAATTTCAAATTAAAGTTATCCATACCGGCTTTCAGGTTGAGTATGGAAAAAGAAGATATTATGCGGAACTTACATTGAAAAATATCTTAAATGATAGATATATCAGGCTTAACATTCGCAGAAAAAGATATATTGATGAGCAGGAAGTATTAAGAGCTTTTGCGGATTTTATCAAAGAAGCAGAAACATACGATTTTTGCTATGACAGATTTTGTGAAGTGCAGAGGTTTGACATTCAGGAAAAAAATTCTAAAACAAAATGGCGGCGCTCAGAGCATAAGACCAAATTGCTTAGATATTTGAATGTTGAAAATCCGTTATGGCTGTTAAAAGAACTGTCTAAATTATTGGACGGCGCACAGGAAACAACGGAAGAAGTTTCAGCAGTGGTGCGACACGTCAGTAAACAGGAAGGTTTAGGCGCTGTTGCCTAAAATTCTTTTAACGAGGGTCGGTTGCGATATATCGACTCTCTTATTCATCGTGTTAAGAAGGGAGTTGGAATTAAGTGTTGCAGAGAGATTTGCGCGTGCAAATTAAAAATGGCAATTGTCGTGATAACACGGAACCTTTACTGCCATTAACAAAGCTATGCCGAAAATGTGGTAATCTAACTAACTACAAGTATTATTTTCATGCATACTATTGTCCGCATTGTTACGATTTTGAATCGGTTAATGGGGTAGACAAAAAGGAATATTTATAATATACTGTAAGTAAGGAGAGATTTATATGTTTGAGGTACAAGGAAAATACAATACTGCAAAAATTTTCACTGATGTGGTAGATCAAAGTGCTATTTCTCAAGTCATTGGATTGTGTAATCAGGAATTCTGCAAAGGTAGCAAAATACGACTTATGCCGGATATTCACGCCGGTGCAGGATGTACTGTTGGTACTACCATGACGATAACTGATAAGGTGGTTCCCAACTTAGTAGGGGTTGATATTGGATGTGGTATGGAAACCATTAAAATATCCGAAGATAATTTAGATCTTAAAAAGTTGGACGAATTAATATACCGGCGGATTCCGTCCGGTTTTGATATTCGGAAATCGCCGCACAGTTTTACTAAAAGTATTGACTTGACAAAACTGCGTTGTGCCAAACATTGTAATTTAAACAGGGCTGTGTTGAGTTTGGGTACTTTAGGCGGTGGCAATCATTTCATTGAAGCCGACAAAGATAGTAATGGAAGAATTTATATTGTGGTGCATTCAGGTAGTCGTCATCTTGGTGTAGAAGTTGCTAAATATTATCAGGAAACTGCTTATAAAGCATTAAATCACTCAACCGAAGATGATATAAAAGTCCTGATAGACAATTTAAAGGCTGCTGGCAGGCAAAATGAAATTCAGGATGCTATCATTAAGACAAAGACAGAGTGTAAAACTAACATTCCAAAAGCGTTGGCTTATGTTTCCGGAGAGCTTTTTGATGACTATATTCATGATATGAAGATAGTCCAGAAATTTGCCGAATGGAATCGACGGGCGATAATGGATGAGATTATTAACGGAATGGGTTTGCATATTGCCGATCAATTCACAACAATCCATAACTATATTGATACCGAGGCGATGATCTTAAGAAAAGGTTCTGTTTCGGCTAAATATGGTGAAAAGCTGCTGATACCTATAAACATGAGGGATGGAAGTCTTATCTGTACAGGCAAGGGCAACAGAGACTGGAATTTTTCAGCTCCGCACGGCGCAGGGAGATTGATGAGCCGTGCCGCTGCTAAACAGGCTTTTTCTGTAAATGAGTTTGAGGAGCAAATGGATGGAGTGTATACTACTTCTGTAGGACTATCAACACTGGACGAATGTCCTATGGCCTATAAGAGTATGCAGGATATTATTAATAATATTGAGCCAACGGCAGATATTGTTGAGGTGATTAAGCCGATATACAATTTTAAGGCCGGTGGCGGATAAAAGAATATTTTATTAAGACGCTCAAGGGTTTTCTCTTGGGCGTCTTCTTTTGTATCTGTTAATATTTTGTCGTCGTTTTCCGTATATTGACGCATAGATTGATTTTCGTTGGAAAGGGATGATGTTAATTGCTTTTAGGCTTAAACATAAAACGTCCACCAGATAGGCTCGAATATAAAGTGGGCGAATTATTTGACCCTACCGAAATGGTAGTCGAAGCTCTTTATAGCGGCGATAATGCCAAAGAGATTCAAGCTGATTGGATGCCAAAGGAGCCATTAAAGCTCTCAGATAAATTTATTATGATTTGTTTTCAGGATAAAGCCGTAATGCTTCCTATCAGCGTAAAAGATGTGGATGCCGTTGAAGTCAAAACTAAAGAAAAGTCAGAGGCGGAAGGCAATTCTTCAAAAGTCTTTAAAGACAAAGATGATATACAGTCTTTGCAATCAATGTCCACAGAAACTGCGCAGCCCAAACAGGTTGCCAGAGATAATTTACCTGATTTTTACCCATCTTCTTTCGGTTTGCGTTTTGAATATCCTCCGGACGATTATGCTTTTTAGCAGAGGTGTTCAAGATTGTTACGCATAACAGAAAAGCAGTATCGGGAGTATATGCAGCGTTTAGGCTTGCAGCCTGATGAAGTTGTAATGTCCAAAGAGACAAAAAAGAAACCGAAATATAGAAATGTTAAGGTTTATGTCTATGAGGACGGCTATGTTTCTCACGAGCCGGTTCAGAATCACGGCGGTCTGGCTGACAGGTTTGACAGTATAAAAGAATATAATCGCTATCGGGAATTGGTTTTGTTGGAAAAAGCAGGCATAATAAGCAATCTGCAGAAACAGGTTCCAATGGTTATCCAGGAAGCTTTTATAGATAACGATGGCAAAAAGCAGAGAGCTATCATTTATAAGGCTGATTTTATATATATAAAAGACGGCGAGGAGGTTGTCGAGGATGTAAAAGGTTATGATATGAAAAAACAAAAATTTATATGTACAAGAGCTTTTATGCAGAAATGGAAAATGCTAAAAGCTTTATATCCAAATAAAAAATTTCGTTTATATTAAAAAGAAAGGTGTGTGTTTATGAGAAAATCTTTTTTGTCAATTATTATTGCGATGATTGTATTAGTTGTAGCGTTGCTGTGTTGCAAGTGGCTTTGGACCGGTGGTGAACAGGAACCACATTATACTTCAACAGGGGCGATTGTTTCAGGTGAAGAGGATGATGGCGAAGTGAACGAGCAGGTTGCTGGTTTGCAGACATATGAAAATGGCTTGGCAGAGTTTACCTATGACATCGGTAAAATTGTTTTTATGGAAATGCCTTCTGATGATGAGGAAGGGTATCCTATGACTTCGTTTTTATTGAATGACACAGAGGATGTGTTGCCGAGGTTGGATGTACTTCCGTTGAAATTGACAGAGCCGTTTACCGAGTCAGTTACGGTTGAGGAATGGCAGGAGCTGGTTAAGTCGTTGATTTTGGCCTATTACAGCACATTGGAACAGGAAAATGTAAAAATTACTTTTGCTGACGGAGTTGTTAAAGTTGATAACGGAGAAGCTAAAATGTATGTTTATGTTACCACTACCTTAGAAGGTTCTTCAACTCCTGATATGAGCGGTGTTATTAGATTGACCGCAAATAATGAGTCTGCTGTTGTTACATTAGCTTTAGCTCGTAAAGGAGAAGCAATTCCGAGTGAAATAGAAGATGTTTATATGAGTATTAATTTGCAATAAGAATTATTTTTTCATAGATATTAGGCTATCTAATTTTAAGATAGTCTAATATTTTTTTGTGCGTTTCCGTATAACAGAGCAAGTTAGAAATAAAAGAAAAAAACAAAAGGAGTGATTCTATCATGAAAGATAACAGATCGTTAGAACAGGTATGGAGGACTGACAGCGCAGATTCGTTTGTTGAGGTTATGCTGACGGGGTTGGTTTACGATAAGGTTTTGTTGAATTTTTGTCGTTACGACGCCTCCAAAGAAAAAAATCAGAGGATGATTGGAAGCGTTGGAGTCTTTATGGACATTTATGAGGCACAGCGCTTGGCAAGGGATATTTTATCTGGCAGAATCTGTGCGCTTGGTACAGCGGCAAAGAAAAAAGCAGCAGAAACCGGATCTAAATATGCGCCGAATGTTTTCTCCGTTAGCGGTGGAACCTCGGCCAACAGGCGTTCTGATGGTAAGGCTGTTGCCAGAACTTTTTCTATTGCTCCGGGCAGCAAATATCCTTGGATTTTGTGTGCTATGCAAGGAGAAGGTGAAGAAGTTGGCAGCGGCCTAATCAAGATGAAGGGCAAAGCTGATGTAATTGTCAGGGTTCCTTTGAGTAATGAAAAACTTAAAGAGTTGGCTCTTGCTATTGAAACCGTTGAACGAATTTGGGAACAATCTCGTTTTATGCCTGTTGTTCAAGACATGATGGACGAGGCGCTGGCAAGAAGAAAATCGGTCATTGATAAGGCAATGGCAGAAACAGCGGCTGATAACATTGCACAAACATTATAGAAATAATATGGCTGACTCTTGTGCTGTAATAGCATGAGAGTTGGCTGTAAATTTATTTTGGGGAGTGGACTTGAAATGTGTGTAGAGATTTTTAAGTTGGCAAAATCAGTAGATATAAAGGATGTTATCGAGGAATATTTGCCGTTGAAAAAACAAGGCAGTCATTATTTGGGTATTTGTCCGTTTCATAATGACAGCAATCTTGGTTCTTTTAAGGTGACGCCATCTAAAGGAATTTTTAAGTGTTGGGCTTGTGAAATTGAAGGTGACTCAATAGACTTTGTGAGTAAATATTGTGGGATTAGTTCCCGTGAGGCTGCTATAAAAATTGCTGAAGATCACAGACTTATAACAGTAAGTGAAGCTGAGATGTTGAAACAAGGTAATGCTTCCAAGTTGAACCTTACAGTCAAACCTCGCAATGTTATAGAGAAAGAAAATAAGCTGGCTATAAAGGCAAGTGCAGAGCATTTGAATATGGTTTATCAGGCTTTTACCGAGGCTACAGGAATGCAGCTTTCTCATCGTTTTAGGCAGGTGCTATTAAATGAGCGTCATTTGAACGAAACTGAATTGAAAGATTATTTTATCTTTCCATCAGCATCAGATAAAAATTTTTTGAGAAGATTTAATTCAGAAATGATAAAACAGTTTGGCTCAATAAACGATGCAGAGTTTACGCAAAAACTGATTGGCGTTCCCGGTTTTTTCGTTAGACCGACCGGTGAGATAACCTTTATAAGCAGTAATAAACCCTGCTTAGGAATTGTAGTAAGAGATAGATTTAAGCAAATCTCCGGAATACAGTTGAGGGTTATGGGTAATATTGCTTTGGGAGAACATCGGTATCGGTTTATGTCAAGCGGCTTTGCCAGTGGTGGTGAACATAGCTATGGAGCTTATGGCTGCGGTTGTGGATATATTGAGGACGTTTTGTACCCACAACAGAGAAAGTGGTGTGGAGCTATTGCCGTAACAGAAGGGAGGTTTAAAGCCACAACGCTGGCCAAATTAGGTTTCATAACTGTTAATATGCACAGCATAAGTAATTGGAAACCTGCAGGTGAGGTGGCATTGGAGTTAGCAGAACAATATAATGCTCGTCGCTTTGTTTTGGCTTATGATCAGGAAAATAACAAAGCTACAACGCAATCGGCAGCTAATTTATCTGAGATGTTAAACAGTTATCCAGTGGATTTTGCTGTCTGGGATGAAAAATATGGCAAAGGTATTGATGATGTAGTGAATGCTGGATTTTTGGAAAAAATCTCACGCATTTCTGCTGAAAAATTTTTAAATAAAGCAGCCTAAAATATTAATAATTTTTTTTGTATTTCCGTATAACAGGTTAAATCAAAATTAAAAGAATTGAAATTAATTTAAGGAGTGAATTTATTATGACAGAAGTAAAGAAGCAGTTTTTGGCGTTTAATGTTGGCGCTAACGATAAGGGTGAGGCTTATGTTTTTCATCTGGAGGGTAATGTTGCCAGAGTACCTGTATATCGTAAAGGTGAGAATGGCAAGAAGAGCTTTATGAGCTTTGCTATTGGCGTAGGACGCAATCCGTGGTTGGCTTTGGGTGAAGAAGCCGCTAAGGAACAGGCTAAAAATACTCACTGTAATGAGAATACACCCTTCATTGAGGTTGTAGTATTTAGCCCTCGTGCGGATCAGTTGAATGAAAAGCTGGCTAAAGGCAGTAAAGTTGTTCTGAGCGGCAAACCTGAGAAGGTGAGCTACAAGAATAAGAACGATGAAACTGTTGAAACTGTGCGGATTATTGCCGATAACATTTATCCGTTGAGCTGCAAGGCAACTCCCGGTGGTGAACCGGTTAATACTGTTACTCATACAGTTCAGGTTTACAAAAAGCAGGACGGAACTGAGAAGCAGAACAATATGGTTACACTGCTGGGCGGCAAAATCAAGGCGGTAAATGCTGTAAAAGAGTACAACGGAACGCCGGTAATTTCGTTTAATCTGGAAACAGTGGTAGAAGCAATGAAAATGGTTGCTATTGCTGAAGGCACATATCAGAAAGATGCTGATTATGGTGCGAACAAGATTGTTCGCTGTTCTGTATGGGGTAATCGTGCGCTGAATCTTGGCAAGGTGCTGGTTCCCGGCGCAACCTTGGCTGTTACTGGTATTCCCAGTAAGAATACCTATAACGGTAATGAATATGCTAATATGACTGTTCAGGCATTTTCCGTATTGAATTGGGCAACTGCTGAAGAACAGGCAGCAGCGAATGCCAATAATACTACAAACGCAGCTCCCTCTAATGAACCTATGGAGATTGATAATGTGGATATTGGCGGTGACTTTGATTCGTTGTTGGATGATGATACATTGCCGTTCTAAAATAAGTTAACAACATAAGAAAATAAGAGCTTTCACAATCGTGAAGGCTCTTATTTTTGTGTGTTTTTGAAACTATGAAATATTATATGGTTAGAAATTCAAACACAGAAACTCTTTGCCAAAGAAAACATTCTGACTAAAAGCGCCACAATATACAGAGTCATAGGAATTTGCACGATTGTCTCCAAGGCAGTAAAATGAGTTTTCGGGAACAATATAAGGTTCCATTGTTTCCATAACTTCTTTTACTTCATAAAGTCGCTCGCCATTTCTGCACATATAACCATCTATGATTTCCATAACATCTCCAGGTTTGCCCATTAACCGTTTAACATATATTGTCAGACCATTTACACGATTATTGAACATTACATCAAAGTTATTGGTTATTTCTGTATTTCTGTCAGCGTCATAAAAGAATAATACAATATCTCCATAATCCATTGCAGTTGGTTCGGCATAACGATATATTACAGGCGAACCAACATGTATAGTTGGTTCCATAGAACCAGTTTTTACAACTGTTGAACCAAAAAAACAATAGAATAAAAGTATTGTAGTTACTATAACGATGATAGATTGTATTAAATTAATTTGTTTAAATGTCTTTTCGGTCATTATATTATTAATAGTTTGATTCGTATTCATAAATAAATAGTTTCCTTTCTTGAAATATATAAAGTTTTACCTAATGCGTTATATGTAAAACGTCGAAAAAATATTAAGAGATAATATTATCTTATTGAAGATATTATAGCATTTTCTTTAGATTTTTTCAAATGTCTTCTCGCTTGTTGATATTTTTAAGGTGTTTTCCGTATATTTGTATTAAAATATTATTTAAGGAGGTTTGTATATAAGTGGATAAAAGTTTATTTACAAATAAACCAATATCGGGGTTTAATTATCGCCCTGAAACTGAAGATAACAGTATTTTAGCTCCTTATTCTATAGGTGAAACATTACATAAAACGGTACACGTTTTAAATTGTATCTATAAGGGAGATAATGGATTTGCTATATATGATGTAGAAGAGGATGCTCGACGTTTTGTTATCCTCGGTAATTTTCCATATGATCTGGCTCTCAATGCTTATTATAAGGTTACTGGAGAAGTAGCTGTAAATAAGAGAAATAACACAAAACAATTGCAGGTAAATTCTTGTCAGACAGCGTTTCCTGATGATAGAGAAGGCATTTTAACTGTTTTGAAAACTTTACACGGGTTAGATACACAGGCTTTTAAGTTATATTCAATAATTGGTCCAAATATATTAGATATATTGCAGAACAATCCTGAACAGATTGCAAAAACTGTAAAAGGTGTAGGGATAAAAAGGGCTAAAGCCTGGCAACAAGAACTTTTGGCAAGAGGGGAAAACGATAGGGAGTTACAAAAATTATATTCTCTTGGCTTAACTCCGAAGCAAGCTATAAAGTTGGTTTCTGAATCTGGTATTGAAATATGTGATCAGGTTTCTGGTAATCCTTATTTATTAATTGGTAAGTTTCAGGGTTATACTTTTAAGAAATGCGATAAAATAGCATTAGACAAGGGACTATCAATATACAACATCGACAGAATTCGTGAGGGGTTTTTATATATAATTAAAAGTATAGAAAATAAAGGACATTGCAGTTATCCTAAAGATGCTTTTATTGAAACAGCTCATAATTTACTGGATGTATCCGTTGGGTTTCAAACAGCTTCTAAGATAATAAACAATTCTGTTACACAAGTAAAATATGGAGATAAAGTTTATTCTACTGATGTTGCTGATTTATCTGCTAAATTGGCAGAGTGGCGTCAGGGTTGTAATAAAAATCATAAACCTTTTGTGTATGTGCTTGAGAAAATTGATGATAAATTGTTTGAGCAAGCTCTATTTGATTTAAGAACAAGTGAAAGTATTGTTATTGAAAACCTTAATGGTAGAGAATATGTAACTTCTGGTTTGTTTTATCGAGCCGAGGTTAATATTAAGTCTGCGGTTAATGCTTTTGTTTCTAATGAAATTTTACCATTTAAGAATGTTGATAAAGTTATAAAGAAGGTATTAAGCGATTTAAATATAGAGCTGGAAAAGAAACAGCTTGAGGCGGTATATAGAATATCTCAGGCTCAGGGAGGAATTTTTATATTGAATGGTTCTGCTGGCAGTGGTAAGACCTTTACGCTTAATATTATAATGCGAGTATTGAAAGAATTGTATCGTACTGAAAAACGTGGTGAATTTACTCCTTGTATTTTGGCTCCAACTGGTAAGGCTGCTAAGGTTGCAGCACAATCCACAAAATTAATTGCACAGACTATCCATCGTAAATTAGGAATAGTATCTAATGATGATACGGCTGAAATTCAAAGTGATTGTTTTAATAATTGTATTGTGGTTGATGAGA
>Ga0073906_1001076_pt1 | contig 45099 bp, 46 predicted proteins | sample Inofromicrocosms_FD_65485 | JGI IMG/M metagenome (GOLD analysis project Ga0073906, IMG submission 65485) | Mouse cecum microbial communities from Vienna, Austria - Inoculum for glucosamine and mucus D2O microcosms | ecosystem: Host-associated > Mammals > Digestive system > Large intestine >...
CTTCACACTTCTTAACATAGTATATACTATACAGCAATTTTATTCTTAAAAAAATCTTTATTAAAATGTAAGGGAATTAAAACTTAAAAAAAGGCATTAAAAGCCTATAATAAAAAAAGTATTTTAAAAGGAAGAAAAAAACTAAATAACGGATAGATTATAAAAAAGCATATAAAGGCTGAAAACTTATTGAGCCTTAATGCACCAAAACAGATATTTTACTCTCTCTTAATATCCTCGTGTTTATTAAATGTTTGCCAAGCTTTAAACTAGGCAAACTTTTTATTATGAGCGAGTTTTAGTGATTTTAAAAAATTTTTGAAATTTTGTAATTTTTCATTTTTGGTGCACCTGCAAAAAATATGTTAAAATCTCTTTATGGTTGAATTTTATAAAGAGAAACTAACATTCTACAGATTGCTTTTAACATTGGTAATCACTGCTGATACCGGATGTATGGCTTGGTTATTTACACAATATATGAACTGTACCACGCTGCAGATTTGGACAAATTTGGCTGCAATAACTTGCCTTAGTATTGTGGTAGTAAAAACCTTGTTTAGCATAAAAGCCTATCAAGATAAATTAAGGAGCTTAAAATGAAAGAATATCTCATATTTGGTTTTATAATATTTGTTATAGTCACCCTGACAGGTTTGTTTCTTTGGACAATGAAAGATGATGGTATTGAAATAATGAAAAAAAAAGAAGGATAAGGTTCCTTCTTTACACTATTGATTTAGTTAATCTTTCTGTTCTTGATGTACTTAAAATATTTCTTAATTTCATAATTGCCTGAGCGTGCAATTGGCAAACCCTTGATTCTGAAACATTTATAGCTTCACCAATTTCTTTTAAAGTCATATTCTCATGGTAATAAAATACTAAAAGCATTCTTTCCCGTTCAGGAAGTTTTTTTAGGGCATATTCAAGTTCCCGTTTGGCATCTTTCTTTTCAACCGCTTCTTCGGGACGTTCGGATTTTTTATCCTCAATTGTATCAATGATTTCAACACTTTCATCTCCCTGACCTTTTTTATCATAGAGAGAATCAACCCCTGTATCTTGGGATAAAATTTCCTCCACCTTTTCTTTTTCTAAGCCCATATACTCCGCTATCTCAGATGTAGTAGGGTTTCTGTCTAATTCCTGTTTTAGGGTTTCAATGGCTTGTTTTATATCTTTAATTTTTTTTCTTACAGTTCTTGGAAGCCAGTCTGCTGCACGGATTCTATCTATTATGCTTCCTCTTATTCTCATAAGTGCATAAGTTTCAAATTTTGCACCCTTTTGCGGCGAGAATTTTTCAACCGCATCAATTAATCCTTCAACCCCGTAACTTGTAATATCTTCATAGGTATAAGTCGGAGGCAGATTCACCTTAATTCTTCCTATAACATATCTTGTTAAATAGATATATTGAACAATAATTTTATCCCGAACAACCTTATTGGTCTTATCTTCAAGATAACTTTTCCATAGTTCTGCCATTTCTTCATCTGATAATCTGGCAATTTTTTTAAAAGAGTCTATTTCAAAATTTTCACTCATCTTAATTTTCCAAGTCTTTTAACACAATTTAATTTTGCTGCCTTTAATACCCTTTTTTGCAGCCTGTATGAATAGCAATTTACAATAATATTGTCCAAAAATTGTGCCTTTTATACATCATTTATTCAGATGAAAGTGTAAAGAAATGTTACATAAAATGGTGGAAATTTTAAAAATCAAGTTAAAGTTTTAGAGTGTCTATAGTTATGCAGCAATTTATTATACTCTTTTGTTTTTAATAAGTAAGTCCATTATTTCTTATGTCTCAAGGGATTAAATTGCTGAACAGTGTTAATTTTAATTATATAAATTTTAAAGGCGGATACAAAAAATCTGATAAAAATACGTGTCCTGATATTTTGATGTCAAAAATTTGCCCTGATTATCTAAAAAGCATTTTCTTTTCGGATGATAATGGAAAAGAAGCTTGGGCAATGAACTTGGGCGCTATTTATTATACTAGAAATTCCATGCCTGTGCCCGATAAGGCAGAAGATAAAGACAGGGAAATTTTATTTTCTAAAAAACCTGAAATGACAAGAAGATGGACTTATTGGGTAAACCCTAAGAACGGTACAGTATATATTGTAATTAATAAAAAAGATAATGAAAATGGTACCAAAACTGTTCGTATACTTGATTGCGACGGCAGTTTTATAAAAGAAGCTGATGTTTTTCCTAAAAAGATTATCCAGATTGACAATTTTAATAGCAGCGAAACTATTGACTATAGTTCAAATATAACCTTTAGCCACGGTGAGGTTGTAAATCAGCATATTAAAAGAAATAATCCTTTGGCAGATGTTGAAATAATAAATGTTGGAGATTCTAAGGCAGGTGAAATCAACGGCGCATTATGTAAAGCAGCCTTTAAGGATATTCTTTCAAAGCTTCAAAATGGTGAAAAAATAGATGTTATAAATTGTTCTTTTGGGGTAGATTTAGAGTCTGAACAAGACAAGGATATAATATTTTCTTCTGAAAAAGTAAAGGAAATCTTAAAGCAGAAATTTCCAAACGATGCTACAAATGAAATAATTCCTTTAATTGAAGAGATTATAAGGTCTGGAACAAGGGTGGTATTTGCTGCAGGCAACGATGGTGAAAATTCTGTTTCACTTGAGTTTGGGGCAAAGGGTATAGATATTGTCGGTGCAATTAATAAAGATGGCAATGTCTGTGATTTCTCATCGGCAAGAAATTTTGCAAAACACTATGAAAAAGGTGAATATAATTATAATGCACAAAAATATGGAATAAATGTAACAGAAAAGCCTGGAGCAGATTTTACTTATGATGGAACACCGTATGAACAATTTATGGGTAAAAAACCGGAAGATTTTCTTATCAATGAAGATGAGCTTGAAGAGTACAAGAAACTAAATACTCTAAAAGAAGAGGGGAAGCTTGGCAGATTTGAATACAACTTAAAGGCTGCTAAATACAATAATAACTTATTTTGTTTGAAAGATTATAATGGAAAATTTACCAATATAAAGGTTGATGATTTTTCAAATATTTATTATTATCCTAAAAAATCTTTATTGCTAACAACGGATTCAGACGGCTTTCTTATTCCGCTGCTTAAAAAGCAAAACTATTGCGGTACATCACTTTCAGCCCCTGTGAGAAGTGCAAAAATAGCATTAAATGAAACAATGTATGAAATCCTTGAGTAATTTATTCTTCAATTATTTCATAAAGACTTGAAGCTTCATTTATAGAGACATTTCCGGTTGGAATTTTTAAAATTTTAGCTTTTAAGACCCTTGTTTTATATTCAATCATAATAATATCACCCTCTTTTAGCTGCTTAGCAGGCTTTGAGGGGTTGTTATTTACAAAAACTCTTGCCATATCGCAAACTTCGTTTGCAACGCTTCTTCTTTTGATTATTCTTGAAACCTTTAAGAATTTATCTAATCTCAAAATTTTTAAACCTTTTCTTTTTCTATGCTTTCAACCTTAAAATCAGGCGCGGTTTTTAATTTTTCATTGATTTCATCAAAGGTTAAAAATCCTTCCTGCGCACCAAATACTTCAACGACGGCTGCTGCATTAACCGAAGCACACTCAAGTGCTTTTTGAACATTCATATTATATTTTTCCATAGCTGCAGTAAAGGTTGAGCTGAAGGCATCGCCCGCTCCAAGTGTTGACCTTACAACTGCAGGAAATTCGGGTGCCTTATAAAATTTAATTCCATCATAAGCATAAACCCCGGCCTTACCGTCAGTTATAACGACATTTACCTTATTTGTCCCTTTTAATATCTTTAGCATTTCAATTACATCAGGGTGAATAAAGTTTTCAGAGTATTTTTCATTTTTTGTATCAGGGCGCACGCAAATTTTTGTCAGCATGCTTGCCTCTTCTTTATTTAAAACAAGTATATCAGCTGTTTCTATTATTTTTGAAAAATACTTTTCACCTTTTTTAATTGCTGTAGTTCCTGCATTTATTGAAAGCTTTATACCGTTTTCTTTTGCAAAAGCTGCAATTTTATCAAGCATTCGGTTGCTTTCCCCCGCTAGCGGAGCGACATATATCCATTTAGATTTTATATTTTCAAAATCTACATCTTTTTCTTTAATGCTTGAATTAACGCCTCTATGCGCTAAAACAGTTCTGTCTCCCTGAAAACTTACAAGGATTATGGAAAAACCGGTCAGTCCTTCTTTTGACTTTATTATGTTTGATGTGTCAATGTTTGATTCAACAAGTTTTTGGTAGATAACGGGTGAAATTTCATCCGCACCAAGTTTTACAACGGTTGAAGTTTTAAGACCTAAATGTGCAAAATTCATTGCTGTGTTAATTCCGCCTCCGCCAAGGTTTCTTGAAAAATCATCAATCTCAACCTTGCTTCCGTATGGAAAGCTCATAAAATCGCTTCTTTTATCTTTAGAGCTGACAGAAACTATATTTGCACTGTCTGATTCAATGAAAACATCAAGTGTGGCCGAACCGATAGTTACTACATCAAACATTATTCCGTTCCTTTGTTTTTGTGTCTTTTATATTATAATACAAACAGCCTGTTGAATAATAGCTCTTTTGAAGGTATTTGATGTTTTTAAAAAGGTTAAAACTTAATAGCTACAGAAATTATGAAACTTTGGATTTTGAATTTTCCAAAAATAAAACCCTTTTTGTAGGTAAAAACGCACAAGGAAAAACAAATCTTCTTGAGGCTGTTTATTATCTTTCATGTCTAACTTCAAATAGAATTAAAAAGGATAAAGAATTAATTAAATTTGATTCTGAATTTTGCAATATCGGGGGCGAAGTTTTAAAAACAGGCACTGATATTGAGCTGGATATTATAATTAACCCTCCTAAAAATAAGATTTTAAAGGTGAATGGGATTAAGAAAAATAAATCAAGAGATTTTGTGAGAGTTTTATCTACTGTAAGTTTTTCAAATTCAGACCTGCTTTTGCTCCGCGGGGAGCCTTCAGATAGAAGAAAATGGCTTGATAATGCCATCTGCCAGGTGTATCCTGCTTATCTTGATAAAATAAATAAATATAATAAAATTCGCCTGCAAAAAGCAAATTTTCTGTCTGAATTTCAAGGCAGATTTGCATTCTCTGCTGGAAATGGCGGTACAGGCACCTCAAATTACGATATGCTTGATGTTTATAATATGCAGCTTGCAAATTCTTCAGCTAATATTATGTATTTGAGAATGAAGTTTTTATCCGAATTAAAAAAGATTGCAAAAGAAAAGCACTTATCAATCTCTAAAGATGAAGAATTAAATATTGAATACGAAAACACTTTATCTGTGGGATTTTTGCCTGTTTCAGAGCTAAGCACTATTTGCTATGAAAAATTAAATGAAATTAAAGATGAAGAAATTAAAAAAGGGCAGTGTTTAGTTGGTCCGCACAGAGACGATATTTCATTCTTTATTAATGGTCTTGATTCTAAAAGATATGCTTCCCAAGGGCAGCAGCGCACAATTGTACTTGCATTGAAACTTTCTGAACTTGATATAATTCAGGAAAAAATTAACGAGATGCCTGTTTTGTTATTGGACGATGTTTTGGCTGAACTTGACAATCTTCGCCAAAATTATCTTCTGGATACTATAAAAGACGGCGTTCAAACAATTATAACAAGCGTTGACACCCTTGCTTTTGATGATGAATTTTTGAAAGATGTTGAAATTGTTCATATTGAAAATGGTAAAATTAAAACCCCTTAATATAAAATAAAGGGGTTTTAAAACTTTTATTATGCTGTTTTTAACCAAGCTTAGCTTCTTTTTTTAAAATTTCACTCATTGTCTTATCATATTTTGCCTTGGCTGCCTCATCATCTGCAGTAAAATACGTTTGTCTAAATCTTGAATCAGAATCAAATGCAAGGTCGCTCCAGGTTTGTATAGTTTTTCCAGACCCGCTCGTACCTGCTGCCTTAGGAATCTTTATCACCCAGGCTCCGCTTTCTAAATTTTTCTGCAATGTGCTGTCAGGATTGCTTCCATTGTCAGCTTTAAGCATAGCAGGGTCTATATATTTATTTGTTCTTGTGTCAAAAATTGCATATTTTCCACTGATAACCTCAGTTTTGTCTTTATTTAATTTATAATCTGCATTTGCATTACCATTTAAAAGAGAATTAAGCGCAGAAATACTCAATGGTGAATACTCACTTGCACCCTCAAGTCTTATTTGAAGAAAAGTATTGTTTGTTGCTTTTTTGTATTCTTCAAGTGCTTTTTGCCTTTCTATTTCAAATGAGGTTATTGTTTTTTCGGGTGTAGATTCTTCGGCAGCACTTTCGTTATTTGCAGAATCACTTCCTGCAGGAGGTGATGTTTTTATTTCAATATCTTTACCATCCTTATTTGTTACCATATTGATAAGATTTTTTGCCAGGGCAGCCAGTTGGTTTTCCTTGCCGGCAATTCCAACATTTTCACAAAATGCGACTATTTCTTCATCAGTGATATCTCCGTCTTTATTCACATCTAGTTCGCTTAAAATAACATTTATCTCTCTTGCATCCAGACCATCATTAAAGTTAAGATTCCAAGCGTCATTTTGATAATGTCCTTCAAGGGCGCTTATTGTTTTGTTTTCAAGTCCTTCTGTATTATATACGGAACTTTTTTTATTATTTGATTATCCTGTAGATTAACAAATCCTGAAAGATTAATACCATTGTTCATTAATTACCACTCCTTTTAACTTATATTTATATTATCGGGGGGGGGGGGTAACTTTAGGATAATTTTTAAAAATTCACAAAAATTTACAAAATATTTAAATATGATTTATCCATACACTTATTAGTTTGTTTTTATTTAAAATCATAAAATAAACAATAAAAATCAGAGTCTGATTTAATTTTCAGACTCTGATTAATATATTATTTAACTATTTTTGGTCACCGTAGGTTTCGTATCCTTTTTTCTTCATTTCATCAATTACGGTGTCGTTGATGGCTTCATCAAGACCTTCGCCTTTATCGTTGAACCATCCACTGTACTCGCCTTCGTTGTTATAGTTATCTTCATCTGGCGTGTCTACACCTTCCAGTGAGCCTTCACCAAATGTTGCACCACCAACCGCTTTTGCTAAATCTGCAGCATCATTAAGTTCTTGTTTAATGCGGTCATTAAATGCTTTTTCTTCATCTTTGTCAATCAATATGTCACCATTTCCGCCGTTTTTCTCTTTGAGCTCGGTTGCTTGTGTGTGAATTTTTTCGGCTAAATCATATACTGATTGCATTTTGTCATTTAATGGGTCATTGTATGCTTTTTCAACATCGGCTTCAGATAATTGAGAGAACATATTTGTACCCATAACCGCATCGTTTTCAAGAGTTGCTGCTATGTAATCATCATCTTCCATTGCTTGTTCTGCAGTGAAGTTATTGCCGTTCATTGTTACATTAAACGTTGTTTGAACCTGAGTATTATTAATGTTGTATGAATCTTCATTATTTGTTGGTGTCAGGTCAATCTTTGTAATTCCTGCATCCCAGGCACTTATGAAGCTTTGTTGAACACTTACGGTTCCATCGCCGTTATCAATTTCTTTAAGCTGCATCATCATAATTCCGCTTAAAGCTTCTTCGCCTTCGATAACGTTTTGACCTTCAGGAATGCCGTATTTTGTGCGGAATCCTGCCATACCTTCATCGTTATCTGAACCTAGAAGGTCTGTAATGCCGTCATATGTGCCATTACCATCATCTGCCATAAAGTATAATCTGCTATCACCGTTTTTAATAGATATCGGGTCTGATCTGCCTGTGTCATTAACATCATTTTGAGTGGTTTTTGTTGATTGGATAACCTGAGAATCCTCCCATTGACCACCTTTTCCTGTGAAGCTCTTGATTTTTTCTGCAAGAGGAGTGTAGCTTGGGTCTGAATTAAATCTTACGCCGCCTTGACCTTGTTCAAAATCTTTTTGTTCACCCAATGAATAACCTATATCAAGACCGGGGAAGAATTGGTCGAGAGTATACATTGCTTCTTTGAATGAGAATCCGCCTGCTGCAAGTTCATCAACAAGTTTCATTGCATTTGCCATATCTTTTTCATTGGCAGGAGCAGTGCTTACCTCAGGCATTCCTGCTGTATTGTTTGCAATAGACATCACTGCTGTAAATATTTCCGGACCTCTGCCTGTAATTGTTCTGCCGGCAGCAGTTCGTTCATCCGGTGTACCATGACCGTATGGTACGGTATAGTTTCCGTTACCATTATCTTTAATGCCTATTCCGCCAAATGCATCAGCCAATATAGACATTATTTCACTGTTTGTTGCGCCGTTTTCCGCTAATTGCCATACAAGGCTGCCTTCCTGAATGGTTGTAGCATCTTTTTTGTCTCCAAATAATGCAGTTTCTAATGCCTGCATCATAGTATTATCTTTGCCGTAAGCATATTGGTCGCCTGAACCATGGGTTGTATTACCTGCTAAATCTTTGATTTGTTGTGTTATATTTCCTATGTTGCCGTCATTTCTTGTAGCGGCTTTGCCATCATTTGTAACTTGGTTGTTATCGTTTCTGTCATTTAAATCAATACCATATTTATCAGCAAGCTCAGCAATTTTTGTTTCTTTTTCATATGTGAAAACAGGAACCTTTGAATCATTATTTGCGTTAGAATAATAATTGTTATTTTGAGCAGTCATATTGCCCTTTTGCTGATTTAATACATTAATAATGGCTGAGGCATTCTTTAAGCCTTTCATTGCATTATCGCTATCTGAAATACATCTGTCGATATCTACCATATATTTATTCAAAGTACTGTTTTCGTTACCCATATCTTGATATAATTTTGCAATATCAGCAAGACTTGAGTCTCCACTCATAAGACTGTCCAGGCTCGCATTAAATGTTTCTTTAAATGTTGTATTAACGCCAGCTTGTCTGTTTCTTTTTGTTTTATCGACAGCATCCGTAATGGCTTGACTGATTGCACTTTGTAATTGCTTTTCATATTTATTTTGTCTGCCGATGATATCCATACTGATATCACCAATCTTATCGCCGGTTTCACCAATTTCTTTATTTATTTTTGCAAGCTCTGTTTCATATTCTTTAAGCTTTGCTTCCCATTTTTCAATTTCATCATTAATATTTTTAATTTGTTTATCGATATCATCTATTGCTTTTTGACCGCCATTATTGTAGGTTTCTGTTCCCCAAAGAGTAAAATCGCCTTTGCTGATATCAGCTAAACCTGAAGCTAAACCATCTTTTTCTTTCATCCAATCTTGTACTTGTTTTAGCATGTCTGCTTGTACGTTTTGTGTTTTTGAAATGTCAGTTGCCATCTTCTTTAAATCCTTTCGCACTTTATTAAATACTTTATTGTCTTTAATTTTGCTGTATATATCAAATATATACATAGTGTTTTTCGGCATTTCAAAATAAGAACTTGAGGAATTCGGTTCTTATTGTTACAAAAATTAATAAACTATTTTTCTTTAGTTGAAAATGAAAGATTGGCGGTGTTTTTCCAGATTATATATTGTAAATATTGGGTTTTATTATCAATATCTTTGTAGCTTGTTCTTATATTATACACAGGGGTAAAGCTTGCATTTTCAAGCTTTTTATAAGGAATCCCGCACTGAATTAATACAACTTTATTGTTTTGTTCACTCTTTTCAAAGTAGCAGTTTTTCGGGTATTTTTTTTCTAAAAGCGCCTGTTTATCCTTGTTGTTAAATGCATTTATATCTTGATTAGGATATGGGGTGATTATATAATCATATTTTTTAACAATATCTGCATTAAATCTGGAAAGTATTAATTCATCAGCTTTTATATGTTTTTTGGCAGCAATAAATATTGCAAGCTGTGTTAGGGCATAATTGTTGTGAAATATTCCAACAGTTTTATATTCTTCAATATATGAAAACAATGTTCCATATATTTTGCAATCAGGTTTGTATCTTTTAAAAAAATCATAATTAAGACATCTAACATTATATGTAAATGTGTTAAAATTTCTTTCTTTTTTATACATATCTAAAAGGCTGTAAAATGGTCTGGCAGCCAAGTGCCCAGATGCAACAAGGAAATAAAACATTGCAAATATTATAACCAAAGTTTTATAGAAATTGTTCTTTTTGAAATAGGTAAATATTAATACCGGTGTGCTTATTACTACAAAAGTTGTAATAAATCTTATGCTATAAACCATATATCCTATTGCAAAACTTAATACAACAATGTTTATATAAAATAAAAGCCCTAATACAGGTATTATAATCTTATTTTCTTGTATATTTTTTCTGTATATTAATTTTGTGATTAATAATGCAATAGATAATAAAATTGCTGGTATGAGTGCTAAAATACCAGTTATCCCAAAGCCTATAAATTGTTCCGAGAGAGATGAGTTTAAAGATTCCATTCTCATAAGAACCCCTGTCTCCTGTGGTATATGCAAAATAGCAAATAGGGCACTTTGAACTTTATACATTAAAGGGGTTAAATATATTCCCCAAGTAAAACCTGAGAAATCTATAAGCTGGATATTATATGTTACAAAATTTGCTAAAAAACCTTTAAAACCGCCAAAAAATCCATGTCCGTTGATTGATATTTCAGAACCCAGCGGGTTTGAATAATCTATAAGGTTTAAAATATAGTTGTAGCTTGAAAATATTATAAAATTAATTATTAAAAAGCAAATAAATTTTATAAACTTTTTTATTCCCGCTGTTTTCTTCTTGAATATCAGGTAAATAAAATATGCTGCTAAAAGCGGCAATCCTGCCATAAATGCCGTACTTTTTACGCCAAGCGCTATTGCAAAAGAAAGGCTTGAAAAATATCCTTTTATTATATTGTCTTGTTTTACATAATCAATAAAAAATAGTACCGAATAAAAAAGTAAAACACCTGTCAATAAATCAGTCTGAGTGCTTGAAATTTGAGCAATTATACCGGCAAACGATGAAAATATGAAAATTGCCCATAATCGTTTTCTGTATGATATCTTAAATTTTTCTAAAAAGGTCCAAATGCCTGCTATTCCAAAAAAGTAACTTGAAAATTGTAAAAATCCAAAACCAAAATCTTTATTTGTAAGTGAAAAAATCCAAGTATAAATAAGTTCTGAATTAATCGGCATAACATGGTTTCTGATGTCTGCAGTATCAAAATGATGTATAAAACCTTTTTGTGCCCAAATAAGAGCTCTGTATGTGTGATAACTTAAAGCATCCGGTTCATTTACAGGTAAAAAAGCACATAAAATAAAACTTATTACTATTAAAAAAATAAATCCGGCACCTAAAATTGCAAGCCCCTTATCAAGTTTGAAGCAATTTAAAATCCTCTCTGCTCTGTTTTTCAGTTCTGTTACATCCGGCTTTAATACGGGTTTTTTATTTTTTAACCACAATATTAATGAAATTATAAAAAATATTAAATTTAATAAAATAATTCCAATCGGGCTTATTGCTTTAAAAAGAGACAACAACTCAATATTTAAAATAATGAGTCCTAAAAATATTATAAAAAAATACAAAAAGCACCCGGCAAATGCCGACAAAAAATATGAAGTTAAAATAGTTAGCAGCAAGGATAATATCATAAGGCAATTATAAGATTAAATATTAAGGTAATCAAGAACTATGCTATCGGGTAGTTTACATTTGTCCTTAAGATTTTTATTATAACTATTGTGCATATTCCACTCTCACTCGTAAACTGTTTAACCGATTTCCTTTCTGGAGGTCGGTTTTTTTTGTTATAATTTCATTAAGGGTAAACTTCTGCTTGCCTCCTCCGACACATGCTGGTTAAGAGATAAAATCGGAAAGGAGGTAATGAATGATTTTCAGTATTTCTGAAAAAGCGCTATTGCTTATCTTGTTGATAATCATAGCGCTTACAAAAATCATTAAATAGGGAGTTAAGAAAGGCTTGAAGAGATGCTGCTCTTTGAGCCTTTTCCCTATATCTATATTATAAACCTCATTAATGCTTTGTCAATCATATCATTACATCTCGCATCTTGCTTCTAATGCTTTTATGAGTGTTAATTCATCCGCATATTCTAATTCAGAGCCTAAAGGAATACCGAATGCTATTCTTGAAATCTTTATTCCAAAAGGTTTTAAAAGTTTATTAAGATACATGCTTGTAGCTTCCCCCTCAACAGAAGGGTTTAGAGCCAATATGACTTCTTTAATGTCATCTTTATGTACTCTTGTTAATAATTCTTTAATCCTGATATCATCAGGGCCGATGCCGTCAATTGGGGAGATTAACCCTTGCAGGACATGATAAAGCCCGTTGTATTCATTTGTTTTTTCTATAGCGATTAAATCTTTAGTCTCTCCGACTACACAAATAATTTCCCTGTTTCTTGCAGAATTTTGGCAAATTTCACAAGGATTTGAAGATGACATATTAAAACAAACATCACAATAATTTATAGTGGTTTTGGCTTCAATCATTGATTCTGCAAATTTTTCCACCTCATTTAACGGCATCTTTAAAAGATGCAGTGCAAGTCTTTGTGCTGTCTTTGGACCAATTGAAGGCAGTTTTTGAAAATATTCAATTAATTTTGCAAGCGGTTTTGTATATTCCAAACTTTTAAACTCCATTCAAAAATATGCCCAAGAAAAATTTTCCCGGGCATAAAATTTTATTTCTTAAAATAATCCTGGTATGCTTATTCCGCCGGTTGCCTGTTTCATTGATTTTTCCATTTCAGCTGCAGCTTTTTTTGTAGCATCCTTAATAGCTTCGGCTACTAAGTCTTCAAGCATTTCAATGGTTTCTTTGTCAACACTTTCAGGATTTTCTGAATTAATTGCTTCAGGTTTAATTTTAATTGATTTAAACTTAGACTGTCCGTCAAAAATTATTTCAATTGCTCCCCCTGCTGATTGTCCTGTTACTTCAATCTCTTTTAATGCTTCTTGCGCATCTTTTAATTTTTTTTGCATTTTTTGCGCCTGCTGCATCATTTGAATCATATTCATTATAATTTTCTCCCCATTGTCATTCTAAAAGTCATGTTATAATTACTTATTATATGCAAAGAAAAACTTATCTTCAATATTGTTTAAATAATAAAGGTAAAATTTCAAGGTGGATGTCAAATATGATGCCGCTTTCTTTTCATATTGCACCTTTTAGATGGTATAAATCCACCTCCCAATCTGATGCATATAAATATACGGGTCTTGTAATAGATGCACTTAATGCCTGGCAGAATGCTGCCGGTGGATGCATAGGTTTTAATGTAGTAAATGCTTTGATTGATTCCCACGTTAACCTTGAGTGGAAGCGTGTAGATAGAAAGTCATTAGGGCATTGTCAATTTCATTATGACCCAAACGGCAGATATTATTCAGCAGAAGTTAAAATAGGGCTGTCTGACGGTATTATTTGTAAAAAATATATGGATGAAGCTGAGGTTTATCATACTATCCTCCATGAAATCGGGCATGCCTTGGGTCTTGGGCACTCGCCTTATAAAGAAGATATTATGTACACTCCGCACCAATATGGTATTGTAAAACTTTCTCAAAGAGATGTTCAAACTCTTCGCTGGCTTTATAAATTTGATATAGGAAAATCTCCTTCTGAAATTCTTGCTCAGTATCCAAATTCAGGAGCTAAGGATTTAGATGAACTTATTATGATATTATCCGGCGAGAAATCGGAATTTCAAAAAGTAAAAGACGGGCTTTCGTCTCGCCCGGGTAAAGATTTAATTCAAGAAAGCCAAAATATAGGCGACTTAAAAATGTATTTATTACAGGTTCATAATAATTTTGTTATACGAAAACCCGCTCCGCCAAAGGAATAGCGGATATTCTTAATAATTCAACAATATTGTGCTTACCCTGTCAGTGTGAAACCTTCTGGCAATTCTTCTTCTATCATTTTTACAAAATCAGATGCTTGCACTCCAAGTGCCTCTGAAAGCTTAAATACAGTTGTTAATTGCGGGTCCTTAAGACCGCGCTCAAGGCTATTTAAAAGTGATGTTGAAATTTCATATTCCATAGATAAAATATATAAGCTTTTATTGCCTCTGAGCTTTTTTAGGATTTTTCCTGCAGCAGTGCGTATTAGTTTTTTCTTATCTTCTTGTTGCATTTTTTAAATAATAAGTTAAAATAAAATTATCACGTTCACGAACGTGAATGAAATAATTCACAAAGTTTGTGAATTAAGTATAGAGAAGCTGTTTATCGAAATTGGAGCTATTTTAAATGAAAATTGTTTATCTAAAGCCTTTTAAAAGGTTACGTTCTTTTGCTGTACAAAAATTACAGTTTATATCTAAGGTGAAAAATCAAGGTCGCAGAGTGCAATTTATTGTATCGACATTGAAATTAGGATTAAGAAAATCCTTTGCCTTCTCCCTTGTTGAAATGCTTATGGCATTATTGGTAGCATCGCTGCTTTTAGCAGCGCTTGCCCCTGTAATGACAAAGAGGATGACAGATAATGAAGTAAAAATAATATCAGAAGCAGCTAATTATGATAAAGATAGCGTAATAACTATTTTTACAGATGCATCTGAACAAAAAGAATTTAATATACCAACAGATGCAAGCAGAATAACATTAACAGCAGTAGGTGCAGGCGGTGCAGGCGGTAATGCATTATACGGTAATAAAGAATTTACAACAAGCGGAACATTTACCATACCAAACGATGTTAACAAGATAAGAGTATTTATGGTAGGTGCGGGAGGAGGCGGAGCTTCCGGAGGTATGGGAAATGGTATGGCATACGCTAATGTCCCTGCAATAGGAGCTGTTGAAACAACACTTACAAATGCCGGTACATATACACTTTCAGATGTTGTTACCATTCCAAATACATATACAGCACCTGTTCTAAATTCTTATTGTGATAAATTCAGTGCATTAAAAAAATGGGTAATGAAATCAAATACCTCAACACAAATAAATCCTGGAGCCAAAATTTCAAAAATTGATGGCAGTGCAATTGTCACATTTAATAAATTTACTGCATGCGGCGGAGGCGGAGGCGGGGGATATACTTCAGGCGGTATTGGTGCAAGCGGAGGAGGTTCTGGCGGATATGTAACAAATCAAACATTAGCCGCATCTGCTGCTGCCTCTGGTATTAAATTTATAGTAGGTGCTGGTGGTAGTGGTGCGTTGCAAGCAAGCTATGGTCAGGGAGGTCCCGGCGGTGGCACGGGAGGTGCAGAAGGCGGAGGCAGGGGTGTACCTCAAGGTGGTCAGAATGGGACTAACGGTTCTGGCGGTCGCGGAGGTTATAGAACATACTCTGATATGTCAGGGGCACATGGGTTTTCGGGTTTTGGCGGCGGAGGTGGTGGCGGAACTGCAATATTATCTGACACAAGTGCAATTGCAGAAATTGGCGGCGGAGGTGGCGGTGCTGGTGGAACATGGGGTAGAAGTGATGGAACCATTTCTTCCAGCTTTATTTCTGGTGCTGGCGGCGGAGGCGGTGGACGTGGTGCTGGCGGCGGAGGCGGTTCATTAAGACTGCAAATGGTGAACGTTGGGTGTCAGGGACGTTCCGGTACAACAGGCGGTAATAATGGTAGTAGGGGTCTATGTGGTTTTGCACCCGATGATGGTGGTAGATATCCTGAACAGCAAGGCGGTGCAGGGTATGATGGTGGTGGCGGAGGCGGTGGAGGGGCATATTTAGATACCCCCTCTACAGAAGGGAGAACATGTACTGTGGCTAATGGGTCTACGACATCAAGCGGTGCTGGTGGAGGTGGCGGTGGATTTACCTCACGAACCTATCCTGATGTTAGCCACGCATTTGGCGGTGGAGGGGGCGGGGGAAAAGGCGGACGCGGGGGAACCGGCGGTCCAGGCGGAGGTATTGGTGGCTCAATATCTACCATCTTTGGAAGCAGTAACTGCAATGGAGGCGATTCTGGAGTTGACGGTAAACCCGGTGCTATGCGTGTATGGTATTCTATTGCAGGTGTTACCAACGGTCTTCAGTGTGCATATTCTACCCAATCAAATGGCGGAGGCGGAGGTGGTGCAGGTCAAGTATGGATGGGTGAAATTAATGTAACGCCGGGGCAGACTATTACATTAAACATAGGACAAGGCGGTGCTGCTCAAAATATCGGCGGAGAAAACGGAAACGACGGTACACCAACAAGTATTGTTGTTAATGGTAATACATATTCTGTATCAGGCGGAAAAGGCGGAAAGTTTGAAAACGATAATACATATATAGCTAATTCAGGAGGTCTTGGCGGCGGAATAAAAACCACTAATTATAGTTCTTCTGCTATATATAAAGATTGGCTTAAATTAAATGAAAAAGGAATAACTCTAACAGGAGGAAATAACGGCGGACAAGGATATCTAAAAACAGACAGTGAAAGCAGTGCAGGCGGAAATGGCGGAAGTGCATTAAAAATGGATGGTACTTATGCTGCAGGCGGTGTTGGCGGAGCTGCAGTTACCGGTGGTGCTAATTCAACAAATTATGGTACAGGCGGAGGCGGAGGAGGAGCAGGTACTGATGGAACATTTGGAAACGGAGGCAGAGGTGCTAACGGATATATATACATTGAATGGGGTGGAACAAACGGAGGCGGAGGAACAAATGGTGAAATTGTTCAAAGAATACTTACCAACTTTGATATGAATGATAGAAAGATGTTAATAAATATTGGAAAAGGCGGAAGTAATTCATCAGGTGATGGTAATGGAGGCAATACAACAATTTCTGTTAAATCCGGAGGAAAAAACGTTGTTGTTACAGCAAGAGGAGGTATTAAAGGAAACATTGGCACATCTGACGCCAATACCCATGGAGCAGAAATGATATTTCCATCTGACTACAATAACCTATACAAGGACTTTGTTCAAAACAATCTGAATATTATTAACGGACAAAAAGGAATAAATGATTATGGCGGTATGGGCGGATATCTGGCTTGTATATATTATTCAAAGGACAAAGACGGTAACAGAGTATGCAATACATCTGTTGATTCCAATGATGGAGTTGAAGAAACAGCAGGACCAACAAGACCCGGATGCGGAGGAAGCGCTATACCATCTCCGCTATATGAAGCCATCTGTAATGCTAAATCAACATCGGTATCTGCTGATGGAGGTAATGGAACCTTTGGCGGCGGAGGCGGCGGCGGAGCAGTATTAAACAGAATGGGAGGCAAAGGAGGCAATGGCGGCAATGGCTTTGTAATTCTTGAATACAAGAGTGTACAATAGATGATTTAAACAATAACTTTACGATAAATAAACAACTTTTTAGGGGCGCGTTTGTAACCTTTGCGCCTCTTTTCTTTACTATTCCTTATTAACACTATTTTGCAATGATGTTTTTTGTGACTAATGTTACAAATGAGGTTGGAATTATATTTAGGAGGCAAAATGCAAGAACAAACAACACAAAAAAACCTTATAAAAAGGGTTGAAATCTTAGGAGAGGCGGCGCAAACTGCACTTGAAGCAATTTTAGAAATTCAGGCAGAACAAAAACTTCTCACCTATCTTCTTTTAGAAAAGGAGCCAGCAGATGAAAATTAGAGCCGGATTTTTAAACTGATGGCTAATTGGGGCTTTATATTTTAAGCCCCTTATTCTTCATTCAGGCTCAAAACTGCCATAAATGCTTCCTGCGGAATATCTACCCTTCCAACAGATTTCATGCGCTTTTTACCTTTTTTCTGTTTTTCCAAAAGCTTGCGTTTGCGGGAAATATCGCCGCCATAGCATTTATCAAGTACATTTTTCCTTAATGCTTTAATGGTTGTTCTTGCTATAACGCGTCCGCCGACCGCTGCTTGAATTGCAACTTCAAACATCTGTCTTGGAATAATATCTTTCAATTTGGCTGTGAGGTTTTGCCCGATTCTATATGCTGAATCCTTGTGGCATATAACAGAAAGGGCATCCACAACTTCTCCTGAGAGTAGAATATCCATTTTAACAAGGCTTGAACGTTTATAGCTGTGAAAATCATAGTCCATGCTGGCATAACCCTTAGAGCGGGATTTTAATTGGTCATAAAAATCCGTGATAACTTCGCTTAAAGGTATGTGATATTCAAGATTTACACGCGTTTTATCCAGATATTGCATATTTATAAAATCACCGCGTTTACTTTGGCATAATTCCATAAGGGAACCCACGAAGTCTTTAGGGGTAAAAATATTTACACGAACATAAGGTTCTTCAATATAATCGCGATATTGCGGGTCCGGCAGGTTGGCAGGGTTATCAATCTCAACCACTTCGCCATCTGTTTTATAAACTTTGTATATAACGGAAGGTGCTGTCGTAATTAGGGAAAGGTCATACTCGCGTTCCAGCCGCTCTTGTGCAATTTCCATATGAAGCATCCCAAGGAAACCGCACCTGAAACCAAAACCAAGAGCCGATGATGTTTCAGGCTCAAATGTTATGGAACTATCATTTAATTTTAATTTTTCCAATGCCTCTTTTAAGTCATGGTACTGGTCATTATCAACGGGATAAAGTCCTGAAAATACCATTGGTTTGGCTTCTTTATATCCTTCTAATGGTTTTGATGCCGGAAGTTCAGCGTTTGTAATGGTATCGCCTACAAATCTTGTTATTTCTTTAATAGAACCTGCAAAGTAGCCCACTTCCCCGGTTTTTAACTCATTTACCTGTACTCTGTTTGGGTTTAAATATCCAAGCTCAACAACTTCAAACTTTTTGCCCGTTGCCATAAACTGAACCGTATCGCCCATTTTAATTGAGCCGTCCATAACTTTAAAAAAGCATAGAGTGCCAAGATATTGGTCATAGGCGCTGTCAAAAACAAGTGCTCTTAATGGCTTGTCGGATGTATCATCCGGTGCAGGGATATATTCTACAACGGCCTCAAGCACTTCTTCAATACCAATTCCCTCTTTTGCACTTACAGGAATTGCCATAGAGGCATCAATTCCAAGCACCTCTTCGATTTCATTTTTAACGCGTTCAACATCAGCAGACGGCAGGTCGATTTTATTAATGACGGGAATAATTTCAAGGTTTTGTTCAATCGCAAGATAAACATTTGCAAGGGTTTGCGCTTCAACCCCCTGTGTTGCATCTACTATTAAAAGTGCCCCTTCACAGGCTGCAAGCGACCTTGAAACCTCGTAAGAAAAATCTACATGCCCAGGGGTGTCAATCAAGTTTAAAATATATTCTTTACCATCTTTTGCTTTGTACTGCATTTTCGCAGCGTTTAGTTTAATTGTAATTCCGCGCTCGCGCTCAATATCCATAGTATCTAAAAGCTGGTCTTGCATTTCTCTTTGAGAGATTGTTCCTGTTTTTTCAAGAAGCCTGTCTGCAAGCGTCGATTTACCATGGTCAATATGTGCAATTATGCTGAAATTTCTTATGTTTTCTATTTTTTTCATAGGAAAATTATATTATAAAAAAATAAAATTTAAAAAATGAAAAACGAACGGTTTTTCTATTTTTCTCATAAGAAGATTATATTATAAAAAAATATAAAAATAAAATTGCACAAAAATGCATTAAAGGATTTTACCCCGAATCGGGGTTTAGTATATTTTTATAGAAAACAGATTTAATAATCTACATCGTGTCTGTGAAGTAAATTAACCTGGTTGTAGCCTTTTTGCCTTGCAATGTCGTTAAATTGCTTTATTGCTCCGCAGCTGTTTAAGCGGGCTCCGGCTAAAAAATAGCTGGCTTCTGCTTTTTGAAGACTTTTGTATTCTTTATCTTCACTAACTTCTATTGTGCTTTGAGTTTCGTAATTATCCAAAATATCTGCTGCACCGCTGCCGTATGGATTTACTGCCCTTGCCTCAATAAAGTTTGTTCTTTCAATCTGTAAGTTTGCCATCTTTACTATTTTACTCTTAATATCTCCTACATATATATTAAGTATATACTTTTATAAAAATTGCTTGCAAAAGACACTTTGTAAAGAAATATTAAAAAACTCCACCAAATTTGGTGGAGATATAAATTTATATACAGCTCATTATCTATTCTCTGCCGTATGTTGCACTTATTGTTGCACTTGCAAGGGCGTGTTTTTTAACTTGTCTTTCAATAGAATCAGGTGCACTGCCCGGTGTTGGTAAAAGTGCAGCTGATTCAAGCGCATAAATTGTAAAATTATAACGGTGAACACCATGTCCTTTTGGCGGGCAGGCGCCCCCATAGGTAACAGAGCCAAAATCATTTTTTGCCTGAAGCATAGGGTGGTTTATTTGCTGCCCTTCTTTTAATTCCGTTATATTTGCAGGAATATTTAAAACAATCCAATGGTACCATCCTGTTGGGCGCGGTGCATCCGGGTCATGCACAATTAATGCAAAGCTTTTAGTGCCTTTTGGTGCTCCTTGCCATTTTAAATGCGGGGATTTATTTCCGCCTGTACATCCAAAGTGACTGTGTATTAAGGAATTAGGCATTGTATCATTATTTGAAAAATTATTTGATGTAATAATAAAGCTTTCAGCGTTTGAATTTTGCATAAAGAACACTCCTAAAATACTAATTATTGCTATTAAAAATAAATTTCTTAAAATATTCATTAAAATTTCCCTTAGACATATATATAGTTAATTTTTATTGTAAAAAAGCACACAAGTGCAAGAATAATACAGAAAATAAATCCCAGATTTCTTGCTATGTAAAATCTGTACATAAAGTATTCAATATCTGCCTTTTGAATGATATCCCAATTTTCCATTGGTCCAAGGTACCATTTTGGGATGAACTTTAAATTTTTCATATTATTATAATCGTTTAATGAAATTATTAATTTAATTGAAAGCGGTGCTGTAAGAAGAATGCTGAGTAAAATCCAATACGGGAATTGCTTGCTTAAAGCAAGGTATATAATTATTAAATAAGCAATTAAAATTTCTCCGGCAAGTAAAATAAGAGCACCTTTTTTAGAACCGGTTAATGTACTCAAAGTTCTTTTTCCTGCCTTTTTATCGTAATCATAATCCATAATATTATGTGTGCTGAGTAAAACTACAATAATAAGCCCAACCGCAATTGACATAATAAAAAGTTTATGGAGATAAAGCCCGGTAAGCGCTGTATAAGTTCCCATGATAAGTAATGGACCAAATATGGTTCCGACAATTGTTTCGCTTAAATAAAATCTTGATGATATTGGGTACAAAAGACATAAAATACCGGAAACAACTGCATAAAAAGGAATTATCCAGCCATAAAGAAAGGTAAAATAAATCCCTGATAAAATTCCAAATCCAAATAATATTCCAAGAATTACTTTAACGTCTTTAAGTGAATATGTGCCGTCTATTATAAGCCCTGCTTTATTTCTGACTTTGTCTTCAAATTTTATTTCAGATAATGGAGTTCCGTTTTTTATTTGTTTTTTTACATCAATATAGTCATCCAGTAAATTTACACCTAAATGCACACACATTATAGCTATAAAGGATAAAAATGTTGTAAACAGCTTAAGTTTTATATCAGAATAAAAGTGTGCCGACACTGATGCTGCAGCAGCTGCAACAAACCACGGAGCAGCAGAAGTCAAAAGAGTATAGCCCCTTGTAAGTTCTATAAACTGCAGTTTTAAAGTTTGAAAACTATTTAGAAATTCTTTTAATTTCATTGTTTTTATTCCTATTTGATGTAAATTATTGTATCATTTTTTAAATATTTTTAAAACATTTGCTATTTAAAGTTTAAAATTAATGATTTTTTAATTAAAGATTCAACATATTAGAAGTTTTACAAAACTTAATACGAAGTGCTAAAAAACTAATAAAATTAGATGTTTGGAACATATTGTCATATTGTAATGAAATCAATATTTAAAAAAACAATCAATAAAAATGATTAAAAAATACGTGAAAATCCAAATTATACTCTTGCTTTTGAATATTTAGTATGTATGATTAAACTTATCAAATAAAATAAAGGATTAAAATGTCAAAAGATGTAATTGAATTTGAAGGCACAATTTTAGAAGCTATGCCTAATGCAATGTTTAGAGTAGAGCTTGAAAACGGTCATGAAATTCTTGCACATATCTCAGGTAAAATCAGAAAAAACTTTATAAGAATCCTTCCCGGAGATAAAGTAAAAGTAGAAATGACACCATATGATTTAACCCGCGGCAGAATTACATACAGATTAAAATAATAAAGTAAAAAGGAAAAAATAAATGAAAGTCAGAGCATCAGTAAAACCAATTTGCAAAGATTGCAAGGTAATTAAAAGAAGGGGAAGAGTTACAGTAGTATGTAAGAAATACCCTAAACACAAACAAAGACAAGGATAACGCAAGCCGGATGTGCAAAGGTAATTTATCTAACCTTAAAGCACAATTGCGAGCGCTTTATAAAGAACTTAATCAAAGGAGAATAAAATAAATGGCAAGATTGTCTGGGGTTGATTTACCCCGTAACAAAAGAATGATTATCGCATTGACCTATATTTATGGTATCGGTCCAACCAGAAGTAAAAAAATCCTAGAAGCTGCTGGAGTTTCAGAAGATTTAAGAACTGATGATTTAACCGATGATGATATTAAAAAACTTAGAACGGAAATCTCTCATTATACAGTTGAGGGTGACCTTAAAAGGGAAGAATCTTTAAATATTAAAAGATTATCTGAAATTGGCTCATACAGAGGTCAAAGACACAGAAGAAAATTACCGGTTAGAGGTCAGAGAACTAAAACCAATGCAAGAACCAGACGCGGCAAAAAAACCGGACCTGTTGCTAAAAAGAAATAAAACAACTTAAGGCTTGCAAATAGTCTTTGATTTTGCAAGCTGCTGAAAATGCTCCTGAAACGGGGTAAAATACATTAAATTATCTTAAAAATAATAAAAGGAAGAAAATATAATGGCTAAACCAACTAAAACTAAAAAGAAAGAAAGAAAGAATGTATTACAAGGTGTTGTACATATTCAATCCACCTTCAACAATACAATTGTAACTTCAACAGATACACAAGGTAATGCTGTTGCTTGGGCTTCTGCAGGTGCTTGCGGTTTTAAAGGTGCAAGAAAAGGTACACCGTTTGCTGCTCAATCTGCTGCGGAATTGGTTGCTAAAAAATCAGTAGACCAAGGCATGAAAAAAGTTGAAGTATATATTAAAGGTCCTGGGTCTGGACGTGAAACTGCTATAAGAGCAATTCAGGCTGCAGGTTTAGAAATTACATTAATTAAGGACGTAACACCTATTCCTCACAATGGCTGCCGTCCGCCTAAAAAACGTAGAGTATAGTAAACTCTATGATTCTGTACAAGTAATCACAAAAATAATAAAAGGAGCTAAAAATTGGCTAAATATAATGGACCAACAAATAAACTATTTAGAAACTATGGTGTTAAGGATTTATCAAACAGAAAATTAACATCTTCTATGGAGCAAAATGCATCTGGTCAACATGGCGCTCTTAGAAAAAAACCATCTGATTATGCATTACAATTAAAAGAAAAACAAAAAATCCGTTTAACATATTTAGTTAGCGAAAAACAATTTGCTAAATATTACGAAAAAGCATCAAGAAAAACCGGTGTAACCGGTACTGTGATGCTTCAAACATTGGAAAGCCGTCTTGATAACGTGTTATTCAGAGCAGGTTTTGCAATTACAAGACGTCAGGCAAGACAAATTGTAAACCACGGTCACTGTCTTGTTAATGATAAAAAGGTAGATATCCCGTCATATCTTTTAAAAGAGGGTGATGTAGTTACTGTAAAAGAAGCAAGCAAAAAATACATTAAAACCGTTATCGAATCAATTGATATGGCTTTAAATTATGCTTGGATTACTGTTGATAGTAATGAATGCAAAATTACATTTGACAGAGTGCCCAACAGAGAAGAAATGGATCCGGAGTTTAAAGAACAGCTCGTTATTGAGTATTACTCAAAATAGTAATTAGGAGAAATTAACAGTATGGAACTTAAAATTAAAAATGTAAATACAACCACAAGCTCTGATGGTTCTCAATACGGTAAATTCGTTATTGAACCATTGGAAAGAGGCTTTGGTGCTACAATTGGTAACTCTTTAAGAAGAGTTTTATTATCCAGTCTTGAAGGTGCTGCAGTAACAAGCGTTAGAATTGAAGGCATAACTCACGAATATACATCTATTCCTGGTATTGTTGAAGATGTTATTGATATTATGTTAAATCTTAAAGGTTTAGTTGTAAAAACTGAAACTGATGAAATTCAACATTTGAGAATAGATGCTACAAAACCCGGACCGGTTTTAGCTTCTGATATTCAATTACCTTCAGGTGTTAAAATTGTTAACCCGGACTGCGTTATTTGTACAATTGCAGAAGGTGGTTCATTCCACGCTGATATCGTTGTTGAAGTTGGTAAAGGATATGTTGCTGTTGATGCACTTAAAGACCAAAAAAACGGGCTTCCTATCGATATGCTTCCTATTGATGCAGCATTTATGCCTATTAAAAGAGTATCTTATCTAGTTGAACCTGCTCGTGTAGGTGAAGTTATTGACTATGATAAATTGACTCTTGAAATTTGGTCAAATGGTTCAGTTGATGTTAACCAAGCTTTAAGCAAGGCTGCCAGTCTTTTAATTGACCATTTTAGACAAATTACCGGAATTACAGGTCAGCCTGTTGGTGCTGCCTCTTTTGAAGAAGAAGCGGTTGTGGAAGATGAAACAGAACAAACACCTGCTTTCACTATTGAAGACCTTGAGCTTTCAGTTAGAGCATATAACTGCTTAAAGAGAGCAAGCATTAATTCAATGGCTGAACTTTTGAAAAAATCAGAACATGATTTATTAAATATCAAGAACTTCGGTAAAAAATCTTCTGATGAAGTAATTGAAAAGCTGCACGAATTAGGGTTGGACCTTCAACCAAATCCTGAAGGTGTAGATGATATGGAACTTATATAATAGAACTAATATAAAAATAATAAAGGAACAAATAAAATGAGACACCAGTGTAAAAAACATCATTTAGGGAAGGCAGCAGATCAAAGAACCGCACTATTAAGGTCTTTAGCTACCGAACTATTCCTTCATGGTGAAATCGAAACAACAATGGCAAGAGCAAAAGCTCTTAAGCCTTTCGCTGAAAGTATCATTAGCTTTGCTAAAAAAGGTGATTTAGCATCTAGAAGACAAGCTGCTAAACATGTTTTTGATAAAGAAACAGATAAATATATTAATCTTGAAACCGGCGAATTGTATGATGCTCTTCCTGAAGGTGCAAAACACCCGAAACAAACTGTTTTAAGACAATTATTCACAGTTATCGGTAAGAAATATGCTACAAGAAACGGTGGTTATACAAGAATTTTCAGACTAACTCCAAGAAGGGGCGATGCTTCTGAAATGGCTTTGATTCAATTAACATAATGAATCGATATTTAATAAGCTTTGAGTACGACGGAAGAGATTTTTACGGTTCTCAAAGCCAGCCTGATAAAAGAACTGTTCAGGATGAATTAAATAAAGCAATTCGTACTTTGACAAAAGAAAATACTAAAATCATAATGGCAGGAAGACTCGACAGGGGTGTGAATGCAAGATGCCATACGGCACATTTTGATGCAAAACACAAAATAGAAACGCCGCAAGATGAATTTAGATTTTTAAATTCATTGAATGCAATCTTGCCTCCCGATATTTCAGTCTTTAAGATTGAAATTAAAAATAAAGATTTCCATGCTCAAAAAAATGCTGCATTCAGGCATTACAGGTATATTATAAGAAACTCTTTTATTAAACCGGTATTTGATAAAAACGTTCTTTTTATAAGAAAACCTTTGAATGTTCAATTAATGAATGAAGCAATTCAAAACCTTATAGGTAAGTATGATTTTAGTGCTTTTAAGTCTGTCTCAGATAACCCTTCTACGGTTTGTGAAATCTATTTTGCAAATGTTGTTGAAAAACCGCTTGAAAATGGTATGGGAAAATATCTTGAGATAAATATTATAGGGAACAGGTTTCTCTACAATATGGTAAGAGCAATAGTTGGAACTCTTTTAATGATTGAAAAGGACGATATGCCACCTTCAAGAATGAAAGAGATTTTAGATTCTAAAAACAGAGCTCTTGCAGGACACAATGTTGAACCATATGGTTTGACATTAATAAAAACAGGGTATGACAGCCCTGAAAATTACATAAAAACAATTAATTAATGGAAAGGCAAATAAATGAAGACATTTAGCGCAAAACCGCTTGAAGTTGAAAGAAAATGGCATTTAATTGATGCCGAAGGTGTTCCTTTGGGCAGATTGGCCGTTATCGCTGCAAATCTTCTAAGAGGTAAGCATAAACCACAATACACGCCAAACGTTGATACTGGCGATTTTGTTATTGTTATAAATGCCGAAAAGGTTATTGTAACAGGTAAAAAAGAAACAGATAAAATGTATTATCACCATACAGGATTCCCAGGTGGCTTTAGAAGTGCAAGCTTTAAAGAATTAATAGAAAAAGATGCAAGACTTCCTATTGAAAAAGCTGTTAAGGGTATGCTTCCGCATAATACTTTGGGTTCAGAACAATTTACTAAATTAAAAGTTTATGCCGGAGCTGAGCATCCGCATGAAGCCCAAAAACCTGTAAAATATGAAATCAGCAAAGGAGAAGATAAGTAATGGCAGCTGAAAATAAGAATGTAATCGTTAAAACAGGCAGAAGAAAATGCTCTATTGCAGTTGCAAAAGTTTCTTCCGGAAAAGGCAGAGTTTTTGTAAATGGTAAGACATTAAGAGGATATTTTGGAAATCGTCCTTCTTTAGAAATGACAATTTTTAGACCTCTTGTTTTGACTGATAACCAAGATAAACTTGATATTAATGTTAAAGCATTAGGCGGCGGCGTTTCAGCTCAAGCCGATGCCATTAAGCATGCAATTTCACGCGCTCTGCTTGCAATGAATGAAGAGTATAAACCTGTTTTAAAACAAGAAGGTTTATTAACCCGCGATGCAAGAATCAAAGAACGTAAAAAATATGGTAGAAAAAGAGCAAGAAAAAGATTCCAATTCTCAAAAAGATAATTTTTCAAAGCTCTTGCAGGAATTTTCAAACCTGCGATATCAATACAAATTTCAAAACCCGCTTATTTTTAAAGCGGGTTTTTTATTATATTAAATTAAAAAATTAAAATTAAGAAAATCTACTTAAAATAATATCGGCAATTCTTTTTGAAGCAAGCCCGTCTCCATATGGGTTTACAGCCATTTTCATTGAATTATAAAAATTATCATCATCCAAAAGCTGTCCCACGGTGGATGTAATTTTTTCCCTATTTGTACCAACGAGTTTAACGCAGCCGCTATGAACCGCTTCCGGTCTTTCAGTTTCATCTCTTAAGACAAGTACCGGAACACCAAGAGATGGCGCTTCTTCTTGCACGCCGCCTGAATCAGTTAAAATGATATGCGCTTTTTTCATCAAGGCGCAAAACGGAGCATAATCCAGCGGCTCAATAAGTTTTACCCTCTCAACACCGTCAAGCTTTTTAAACACTATATCTCTAACATTTGGATTCAAGTGAACAGGATATACAATTTCTATATCTTTATGTGCTTTAATGATATCTAAAACTGCATCACAAATGTTTTCTAACGGTTTGCCAAAATTCTCTCTTCTATGGGAGGTTAAAAGTATAGTTTTTAAATCTTCTCTAAGCCCTAAATATGAAAGGTCAAAATCTTTTTTCACCGTATACAAAAGGGCATCAATTACGGTATTTCCTGTTTTGTATATTCTTCTGCCATCTTGGTATGAATTGTCCATACCTGCATTTAAAATACCTTCTTTGATTCCTGAATTTAAAAGATTTTCAATAGAACCCTCTGTTGGTGCAAAATGCAAATCAGAAACTGCATCCGCTAAAACCCTGTTAATTTCCTCAGGAAATGGGTAACCCTTATTAAATGTGCGAAGCCCCGCCTCAACATGTCCTATCGGCACCCTTGCATAAAATGCACTTAAGGCGCTTGCAAAAGCAGTTGTCGTATCACCATGCACAAGCACTATGTCAGGCTTTACTTCTTCAAATATATTTTTTGTTTCCATTAAGATTTCAGAAGTTAAACTCCACAGATTTTGATTTGGCTTCATTAAATTTAAATCATAATCAGGGATGATTTCAAATAAATCCAAAACCTGGTCAAGCATTTGCCTGTGCTGCGCTGTTACAATTACAACAGGCTCAAATTCTGCCCTTTTCTTAAGTTCCAAGACAAGGGGTGCCATTTTAATGGCTTCAGGTCTGGTACCAAATATAACGGCAGTTCTAATTTTCTTATCCATAAAAAGGATTGTATACAAATAATTGGAAAAATACAAGGCTGATTTTCAAAATTTCTAATAATGGTACAAATTCCACTATTTTAAATTATTAATTTATGTAAAATTTTTTTCCAAACGTGCATATCTCCAATTTATATATACTTTTTATATATAAAAGATAGCAATAAATATTCGGAGTTTAGATATGGTTAGTTTAATTTCATCCATTAAGGCAAACATAGTTAACAATTATAAAAATGCAGAACCTTTAAAAACTGCATCAAAAGCTAATGAAGCAAATCTGTTTGGTTTAAAAAATAGTGAAGAAAATGCTCTTTTTGAACTAAACTTTGATGAAACCATTACCCCTCAGGCGCCTAAATATAAAGCTGGAAATTATGGTAATTTTACAAAGCATGCAGGTAATGGCAAGTTTGATGCTGATGCAATACAGGGGCAAATTGGTGACTGCGGCTTGCTATCTACCTTGCGCGCATTAAGAAACTCTGAAGGCGGTCAAAAAGCTGTTGGTGAAATAATGAGCTATTCTGCAGATACCGGCGAATGGAGTTTTAATTTTAAAACCAAAGATTTTGATGGTACAAATCCTATTGTTGTAACTCAAGCTGAAATTGACCAGGCTATAGCTGAAAAAAGAGTAAGTAAGGGCGATGATGATATTACGGCAATGGAACTTGCGGTAGAAAAGTATTTACAGCAAATTGGCGATAATGGCACACAGGATAATACGGTAAAACAAATATTTGATATACAAAATAAGAGTAGAAATGCAAGAATTGCAGCCGGTGCTGAAGATAAGGGCTATTTAGATGGTATATCACCCTATATCGGCTATATATTTACAGGAAGTATTCCAAAACCATTGCATACCTATGATTCAAATCAGCAGCTTGCTGCAGAAGCTCTTGAAAGCTTTGATAAATCTACAGATATGTTGATTTTTTCTCAAATACAATCAGGCGATGTAGCGAGTGGAGGAGATAACCCCTTCCTTATGCTGGGTGATGACCAGATTCTTGGTAATCATGCCTATACGGTTTGTGATGTTGAAGGCGATAATGTAATTCTTAGAGAATCAAATAACCCTTCTGAAACAATAACCGTAACTAAAGAAGAACTTCTAAACTGTGAGGGTAAAAACTCATTGTATGTATATTCTGCTAAATAAAAATTGATTTTTTAATAATTCTAAAACGCACACTGATATTAAGTGTGCGTTCTTTATTTTTAATATGCACTTATTTGTCATGACCTGTGTGTTTGTTGTAAAATGTTATTATTAGCCTAGTATTACGGGGAGAATTTAGTTTTGAGTCAAACAAATTTATTTGAGCATGGAAAAATTGTTCCAATTAATATAAGAGATGAGATGAAACGCTCATATATTGATTATGCAATGAGTGTTATTGTAGGGCGTGCGCTTCCGGATGTTCGTGACGGACTAAAGCCTGTACACAGACGTATTTTATTTGCGATGAATGAACTTGGAATGACACCGGATAAACCATTTAAAAAATGTGCAAGAATCGTCGGTGAAGTTCTCGGTAAATACCATCCGCATGGTGATACCGCCGTGTATGAAGCACTTGTGCGTATGGCGCAGGATTTTTCAACAAGATATTTAACTGTTGACGGTCATGGAAACTTTGGTTCTGTTGATGGCGACGGTGCTGCTGCGATGAGGTACACTGAAGCCAGAATGCATAAAATTACAACTTCCATGCTGGCTGATATTGATTGCGAAACGGTTGAATTTACACCAAACTTTGACGGCTCATTAGTTGAACCTGCAGTGCTGCCGGTTCGTCTTCCAATGCTTTTATTAAATGGTGTTTCAGGTATTGCTGTTGGTATGGCAACAAATATTCCGCCACACAATTTAAATGAAATTGTTGACGGCACAATAGCTTTAATTGATAACCCGGATATTACAATTGACGGGCTTATGGAATACATTAAAGGACCGGATTTTCCGACTGCTGCAACAATTATTGGAACTTCTGAAATTAAGAAAGCCTATGAAACAGGCAGAGGTTCAATCAAAATGTCGGCAGTTTCAACCATTGAAGAAATTCAAGGAGGAGGCGGACGTCAGGCAAGAACGGCAATTATTGTTACAGAAATACCTTATCAGGTAAATAAAGCTGCTTTGATTGAAAAAATTGCAGAACTTGTAAAAGATGGCAAAATTACCGGCATTTCAGACTTAAGAGATGAATCTGACAGAGACGGTATGCGTATCGTTATAGAATTAAAACGTGATGCAAAGCCGGATGTTGTAAGAAATAATCTGTATAAGCAAACTGCTTTATTGAGTTCATTTGGTGTGAATATGGTGGCTCTTGTGGGTCAGCAGCCAAGGCTTTTAAATCTTTATGAAGTATTGAATGAATTTGTAGAACACAGAGTAGAAGTTATTACAAGAAGAACCTTGTACTTCTTAAAGAAAGCAAAAGCAAGAGCTCATATTTTAGAAGGTTTAATGATAGCCTTAAATGCTCTTGATGAAGTAATTGAGCTTATTAAAAAATCTAAAAATACAGAAGAAGCTCGCGAAGGCTTGATTAACCGCTTTGGGCTTGACTTAGACCAGGCAAATGCAATCTTGGAAATGCAATTAAGAAGATTGACTGGTTTAGAACAAGATAAAATCAGAGCCGAATATGATGAATTAATGAAGAAAATTGCTGAATATGAAGCAATTTTGGCTGACAGACAAAAGATTTTAAACCTAATAAAACAAGAACTTTTGGAAGATAAAGAAAAATATGGCGATGATAGAAAAACCCAAATACTGCCGGAGCAAGGGGAATTAAATATTGAAGATTTGACTCCAAATACTGCAATGGCTGTATTTATTACACGCCAAGGGTATATCAAAAGAATTTCTCTTGATACTTTTGAAAGACAAAATCGTGCTACCCGCGGTAAGGGCGGCATGAAAACCAAAGAAGATGATGATGTTGACCACTTCTTTACTGCTATGATGCATGATAAAGTGCTCTTCTTCTCTTCAAAAGGCGTAGTATACAGCTTAAATGTTTATGACTTCCCTGAAGGTTCAAGACAATCTAAGGGCTTGCCAATTATTAATGTTCTTCCTATTGAACAAAATGAAACAATAACAGCTGTTGTTCCTGTAAGCACTTTTGATGCTAAAACCAACTTAATAATGCTTACAAAAGGAGGCTATATTAAGCGTATCAGCCTTGATAATTTTGCAAGCATCAGAAGAAACGGTATTATTGCTATAGGATTAGAAGAAAACGACACTCTAAGCTGGGTAAAACTTGCTCAGGATAACGATGAAATAATAATTGGTACAAGCTGCGGTATGGCAATTAGGTTTGCAATCTCTGATTTAAGACCTTTAGGACGTTCAGCACGCGGTGTAAACTCAATGAAGTTAAGGGCAGGTGATACTATAGTGGGCTGTGATGTTGTTCCAAGAGATTATGATGCGGATTTACTTGTTATGACAAGTGATGGCTTTGGCAAACGCTCTAAGTTATCTGAATTTAGACCGCAAAACAGAGGCGGTTTGGGGCTTATAGCTACTAAATTTAAAACTTCATCTTCAAGACTTGTTGCACTAACCATTGTTGAAGAAAAAGATGAAATTATGGTAGTAAGCGCAAACGGTGTAGTAACCCGCGTTAGCGCCTCATCAATTTCAAGACAGGGGCGTCCTGCAACCGGTGTTAAAGTTCAAAACTTGGGTGAAAACGATTATGTTGTTTCAGTGAATAAAATCGTGGAACCTGATGAGGATGACAGCGTAAAAAAAGCCGCGCTTGAAAATGAGATTAAAGAAGCTTCCGAGAATGTTTCGCAGACAAATTTAAATCTTGAATAATAGCGGTATTATATAGTTTGCGGATTTTAAATATGTTTATATATTGGATACAAGCCTATTTATAGGATTTTGTATCCAATATTTTTTGACATAGCTGCTTTATATATGTTTTTAAACATTTTTTATTGATAAAAATGCCTCAAAGTATTATGAATAAAGACTTTTTGACGTAAAAAGACCTCAAATGCTCTATGGTAGCATACTTGAGGTCTTTGTATAAAAACATAAGCATTAAGCTTTAGTTGAAACTCAATAAAACTATAGGTAATCACCCATACCGAATGTAAAGAAGCCGCCGCTGCCTGAACCTTTCGTATTTGTTAAAGGAATACCGTAATCCAGGTTGATTGCACCTAAGCCCGGTACAAAGAGTCTTACACCTACACCTGCCGTAATACCATATCCCGGTCTGTCGTACAATCTATCTGTAAGGGTTGAGCCAAATACTTTTCCGCCATCAACAAATCCTGCAATTCTTATGTTATTAAGAAATGAATTTGTAGTTAAACGGTCTAAGAAAGGAATTGGGAATCTAAATTCAGCACTACCCATCATAAAACCGTTGCCGGAGCCTGCTTCTGCTACATTAAATCCTCTAAGTGAATATGGTCCGCCAAGTGTATATGCTGCAAATTCGGGTAAATCTCCGTTTAATTTGCCTCCAGCTCTTGCAGTTAATACCAATGAGGATTTTCTTCCTGCAGGAATGAATTTTTTCAATACACCATTTAATTTACCGTAGCTATCGGCATCAGAGAAACTCAAAGCCTCTTCCAGACTAATCTTTGCCAATACACCGCGTCTTGTGTTTATAATATTATCTCTTGTATCATAAACAAGCGATGGAGTGGCTTTTACGTAGAATCCGCCTTCAAGCTGCTTTTCTCTTTCTGAAAGTGAAACACCATGACTGTTGTATAGGTTTACAATTTTACCCCAGTCACCTTCTTTTAAGTGGACATTTTCAACACCAATGCCAAAATTTCCTGACAAATTCTTAGTATTTTTAAATACTCTTGAAATAGTTATATCACCGCCATATCTTTCTTCAATAGCAAGCGGCACTTGATAACTGCCAAAATTTCTTACGAAAGCTCTAAAGCCTAAAGACTGGTTTTCTGATTTAAAATGCGGCTCAAGGAAAGATAATTCAGCCTGCAAATTTGCACGTCTTAAAACGCTTGAATCATGCATTAATATGCCGGTTCCTGCCATAACATTTAAATTCAGCTTTTGCCCCAAGCCTCTAAAATTATTCTCGCCGAACCCTACAGAGCCAAAGAATCCTGAACTTGAATCAATACCGACACCCAAAGAGACTCTTCCTGTTCTTTGTTCATCTAATTGAACAATAATATCATAAAGCCCTGTTTCTTCATTAAATTTTATTTCTCTTTGAACATCTTTGAAAGCTTGTGTGCCCATAAGGCGCATAATATCTGCTCTCATTAGGTTTTCGTTATAAACTTCGCCAGGAGTTTGCAGTATATTTCTTTTTACAATAAAATCCTTTGTTTTATTGTTGCCTTCAACTTTAATATCTCCGATAACGCCTTCATTAATTTTTATAGTAATTATATTATCAGGGTCATCTTGAAGATTTGTGACCTTTGCTAATATATATCCTTTTCCTGCATATAACTCTTGAATGCTTTCAATTGCAGTATTTATCGCAAGAATATTTTGGGGTTTACCTTCTAAATCCTTAAGTACTTCCATGATTTCATATGTACTTAAAGATTCATTTCCCGTAATCATAAAGCCTTCAATAGGAGGATTTTCTTCTACAATAATTCTCAGCTTAACATTTCCATTGTCAAGCTTAATAGGAAGTGCTCTGATATTTTGTGTAAAATATCCTGATTTATATAATTTATTTAAATCATTTGCAACATTTTTTCTGTTAAAGGGATATCCTTCTTTTGAGCTCAATTGGCTTTTAATGAAACTTGTTTCAATTAAATTATTACCGTATATTTCTATATCCCTAATATGAACCGCATCAGTATCATCAATATATTCTTCTTCTGATTGAGTGTATATGGCAGGCGCAGCTTCCTCAGTACTCTCCTGAATTTTTGAATTTTTATCCTTTAATTTCTGAACATTGGACTTATTTTTTTTCTTAAACGGATTTTTAAATTCAAATGCAGAAGCTGCACCTTCATTAAAAAATAAGATGCAAACAAGTGCTGATATTAAAGAGGTTTTATAAAATCTTCTCATTAAATTCCATTAAATCTCTGATTAATATTAATTATACCTTTAAAATGCAAACTGTACAAAAAAATTAGAAAATGTTACAAATTTATACTACTTTAAAATGAGAATTTGTGTTTTAATATTGTTATCAAGTTTATTGGAGTTTTTGGTTTTGGATTTAGCTGATAGCCATAGAAAACTTATAGAGGAGACAGTAAGGACAAACGACAGATATTACGGTAATGAAGATCTGCTTGAAGCCTTTTGTTCTGATGTGTATAAAAAATCATACATCCTGCTTGATTCAGTTTCAAATGTTGATAATCTTAAGACTTATCTTGAAAAGGTTGCAGATACATCTATTTCAAGTATTTTAAGACAAAACGGCAGAGATGTTGCCCCAAAGCAAAAACCTGATAAAGATGAAATCCAGATGGATATTCTTGATAACCCCAATGTCAAGAATAAAATTATTAGTGAAACCAATATTACAAAGACCGAACTTGAGCGTGCAAGAATGATACAAAGTGCTCAAGGGAACCGCCCGCAAAACCTTAAAGAAGAAAAAATTGTTTCCCTAAAAGTGGATTCCCAGGGGATTACCGGTTTATCACGCGATATTTTTGCAGATATAGAAGACCCAAAACTTGCATTTCCGGATTCTGAAATAAAAGAAAACGTTGTAAAAAGAATACTTGGAATAGTTTATGAATTGCATATAAGATACCCTGAAAAGAACTATTTTGAAATTTTTTATTCCCGCCATGCCCGCCTTAAAAAACAGGCAAATATTGCAAATGAATTAAAAATTACCCAAGGCGAATTAAGTAAAAGATATTTTGAACTTATAAAGCTTATAAAGGAGCAGCTTTAGTTGTTATAAAAATTATAAATTAAATTCTCATATTCCCTGAATTACTTTTAAACACAGGGTATGAATATGTTTTTGTAAAAAACGGCTGCGTTCTTCCGCTATAGTTATCTTGCAGTGGTATTCTTTCTTCAGGTTGTTTTTTGTCTGATTTTTTCTTCATATAACCTGCAAAAGCATTTCTTACAATAGGCGTTAAAATGCAGGTTGAAATTATACCGCCCAAAATTGCGGCACCGGTTTTGAGATTTCTGCCTGCTACTTCATATTGTTTAATATTTGTTGAATAATCCAATATTTTCCCTGTTTCATCTTTCAGGTTAATAAAAGGTTTTCCATTTTTACCAGGCTTGCACATCTTTTCAGCGCCGTCCATTAATTTAGTTGTAACAAGGGCATACATCCCTATGTTTGCAGCGCCGTCTGCTATTTCCTGCGGTATAAGGAATTTTTTATCTTCTTTTGATAGTTCCTTGTTGCGTATTAATCCTACAGTTTGGGCAGCTGATGCTAAAACCCAGCCGAGTGCAGCAGTTATAAACAGAAAACTTGCATTGTTATTTTTGTCAAACCATCCTTGAAACTCTGTTTGCAGTTTATTTAAGCACCCCATTTAATCACCTCCATATTAACCTGTGACATTGGAGGTAATTCACCAGCTTGAATTTTATTCAATAAATTTTTTAACTGCTCCTTGGATTCGCCATCAAGATTGCTTTTTAAAGAGGGCTTTGGCATGTTGTATTTAGGATTTGTATCTTTAATGTTACCTTTCTTTTTAGCGTGTTTTGTGAAAAGATTGGTAAATTTGTCAGTTAATGGGACATCAATTAAGAAATTTGTAAATATCATTACACCAAGACCCATAAGTGTTCCTATGACAGCACTTGTATGCCCTTTATCCTTTGTCATATATTCCGGCAATTTTTTTATTAAATTTTTGTTATTTAAAATTGCATTTGTACCTATGATACAGCCTTCTCTTATAATGACGCCGGTTAAGGTACTGGCGACAGCTTTTGCAGTACTTCTTATTGCTGATGTTTGTTTTGTTTCATCATCTACCCAGGGGTTCATTTTATCCATTATCGGGTGAAGCGCAAGAGCTGCAACGCCAAATGCAAGTCTTTGCCCGGGTGATTGAAGAGCGCCAACTTTATCCAAAGCTTTTTGAGCCTTTGGACCAATATTCAGCCCGCTGAAATTCGGGCTTTTGTATAAAGTATTGTTGTTAATTGTTAGCATATTTATTATAAACTAATTTTCCACAAGTCTTATAACGCATGTAAATGCTGAAAATTGCGTTTTTTAATATTTTCATTAACAAATTTTAATATTATAATTGTAGTATTTAATATGAAAAAATGTCCATGATACAATCATTATAGCACGAATTTTAATTTTGGAAGCAATTTGTATGAAAAATATTAACAGACAACCGTTTTTTTACGACATAACATTGAGAGATGGAAACCAATCTTTGAAAAAACCTTGGAGTCTTCCTGAAAAGGAAGTTGTTTTTAAAAGACTGCTTGATTTAAATGTGCAGGCAGTTGAAGTAGGTTTTCCAAATTCTTCCGAGATGGATTTTGAAGCCTGTAAGTATTTAGCATCTATTGCCCCAAAAAATTTAGTTATATCTGCACTTGCAAGATGTACTGAAAAAGATGTAACCAGCGCTGTTCAAGCGATATCTCATGCTTCAATTCCAAGAATACATACTTTTTTAACCCTCAGTCCTTTTCATATGAAATATGTTTTAAATAAAGAACCTATGGAAGTTAGAAAAACAGCAATTGAGGCTGTAAAATTTGCCTATGAGCAAGTAAAGAAAGCAAATAAAAACGGTGAAGTTCAATTTTCGGTTGAACATTTTGGAGACTGCGGCGAAAATTTAGATTTTGTAATTGACACACTTCAAGAAATTGTAAAAGCAGGCGCCACTACAATTAACCTTCCAAACACGGTAGAAAGAAAGCGCCCCCGGGTTTTTCTTGATATGATTGAAAGAGTTTATGATGCGCTGCCTAAAGATGTTGTAATTTCGCTTCATAATCATAATGACCTTGGAATGGCAACTGCTACCACTGTTGAAGGCTATTTTTCAGGAGCAGTACAATTGGAATGCGCCTTAAACGGGCTTGGTGAGCGTGCAGGAAATACAAACTTTTATGAGGTTGCGGTAGCTTTGCATAATTCAGGGGTTGATATTCCTGTTGATTTGTCAAAAGTTTACGAAACTGCCTTAATTGTAGCGCAGATGTCAAAAGTTGATATTTATGAAAAAGCTCCTTTGATTGGTCCTGATGCCCTTGCACACAGAAGCGGAATCCACCAGGATGGTGCTCTTAAGACTAAAGATATGGAATTTGGCGCCTACAGACCAATTCATCCATCTTTAATCGGTAGAAAAGATGATGAAAAAATAGGTTTTACAAGTCAATCAGGCAAAACTGCAATCTTTGAAATTATTTCAAAAGCAGGATATCCAATCACAATTCAGGAGGCTATACGCCTTGCGCCTGTTGTGAAAGAGGCAGCTGAAAAAATTGGCGAACTGCCTGCAAGAAATATTATTGATATTTACTTTAATGAAATCTGTAACATTAAAGGTGTATTTAAACTCATAAAATTTGACCATCTTGGTGAAGGTAAATTTGTTCTTGAATTTGACTACAAAAATAAAAATTATAAGATGACAGGTTCAGGTAACGGACCAATTGATGCGTGTATGGATGCCCTCAAACAGGCAGGCTTTGAAAGAAAGCTTCTTTATTATAAACAGATTGCAATGGATGAAGAACTTTTAGGTTCAGGCGCCAATGCGATGAGTGTTATTCATATTGAAGGTGATGACGGTTCCAAAATTATCGGGCGCGCCATTCATAGGAACACCGCTGTTGCAAACGTAAAAGCTATATTTAATGCATATAATTTAATCTATAAGGGATAATTTTTTATGAAGAAAACAGTTATTGCTCCATTAATACTTTTGATGGCAGTGTTTTTTGCATGGTTTTTTTATTCAAATTCTCTTACATATAAAATTCAAAAAAATGCATTTGCTAAAAAATGCACAGTTAATATTGCAGTAATAAAAGATGGCAGAGTATGGACCGCAAACAATAAAAAGGTGCCCCTGATGAGTGTTTTCAAGTATTTTGTTGCACTTAAAGTATTGGATAAAATCGAAAAAGAAAATCTATCTATAAATGATAAAATTCTCGTAACTGAGGATATGATAATAAAAAACACATACAGTCCAATGCTAAAAAAGTATAACAAAACACCTTTTAGTTTGACAATTTCTGATTTAACCAAATATATGGTTTCGCAAAGCGATAATAATGCCACAGATATTTTGCTTTCATATGTAGGCGGAATTTCAAAAGTGCAAGAATATTTGAATAACATCGGATTTAGCGATATTCATATTTCTGCCGATGAAAAGATGATGGAAGCTGATATTAAAAATCAATATATTAATCAATCCACCCCTTTGGATGTTATCAGGTTGATGAAAATGATGCACGAAAGCTCAATTTTATCTAAAGCTTCCATAGCTTTCTTGGACAAAATTATGATGGAAACTATAACGGGCGAAGATAAACTAAAAGCCGGGCTGCCAAAAGGCACAGTTTTTGGGCATAAAACCGGCATGTCATCAAGAAAGCCGGATGGCATTAGAATTGCAGAAAATGATGCCGGATTTGTAATTTTACCAAACGGTGAAATTTATTATATAGCTGTTTTTGTATCTGAATCTAAAATGAGCGACAAAGAAAACACTGCTCTAATTGCTCAAATTTCAAAAATAGTTTATGAGCATTTTGCAAAATTAAAATAGGCTTTAATATAAAATTTATATAGCAGATTTTGCCTCTACAACTGCGCATTTAGTACTTTCTATGATTTCATCCGTTGTTTTGTTATGATAAAGTTCATGCCCTAAACCTACCGCTGTTGCACCCTTTTTCAAATATTCTTTAATATCTGAAATTTTAATTGAGCCTGTTGGCATAACATTTAAAAATTTCATTGGTCTTAATAATTCTTCAATATAAGTTGCTCCGCCAAGGTCTTTAATTGGATAAATTTTTATAATTGGAACCCTTGCTTTCCAGGCGGTGTAAGCTTCATTTGGCGTAGTTGCCGTCAACATTAATGGAATTTTGTGTCCTGATGACAGTTTAACTAAATTCATCTGTAAAATAGGTGAAACTAAAAGTTTTGCACCTGCTGCAATGCCGTCAAGCGCCTGGGAAGAGGTAATAACGCCCCCTTGTGCAATATATACATCTTCATTTTTTGCCACTTCTTTTATGGCTTCAATTGTAGAATTAATCTCTATAACTTTAATTCCGCCTTTTATATAAGCATTTGCAATCTCAATTGCTTTATCAGTATTATCTTCTCTTACTATACCGTAAATTTTATTTTCTTTTATTGCTTGTATTATATTCATCTTGCATGCCGCTTTCCATTTTTTTGTTCAATATTTTTATATTGAAATTTTCTCACGTTACTGTTTAAAGTATTCCTATTTAATGTAACACTAAGGAAAGTGTTTTTCAATTTTCTTGATGAAATAATATTTAATGTTTCATTGTCCTTTAAAAGGCAATTAATTTTTGATTTTGTATTCTTTTTCATTAATTCTGCAGGAAGTAAAAGCGCAATTTTGCTTGCATCAATTAAATTTAAACGCGAAAGGTCAAGTTCATATTCAAGATAATATTCTTTATTGAATGCTTCTCTTGCGTTATTAATCTTCTCTTCCAGATTATGTTTATTGAAATCTATTTTTATTTTTCTCATAAAATTTTTTAAATTATAATAGCCTTTACAATTTACATCGGTGCACAAATTCCAAACTTTATTAATCTTTTATTAAATTTAAGTTGTTTGGTGTATAATTTTTATAAAAAACATCCAAAATGCGGATAAACGTCAAGGGGAGTATGAAATTTATGCAAGCAGTGATGATGAAAGAGGATGAATTAATCAAAAGCGCAAGCGAAGTTTTTGATATTGAGGCAAACTCGATTTTAAAGCTCAAGGAAAGATTAAATATAGAGTTTGTTAAAGCAATTGATATTTTATATTCTTCAAAAGGAAAAGTTGTTGTAACAGGTATGGGAAAATCCGGGCTTATTGGAAGAAAAATTGCCTCTACACTTTGTTCAACAGGCACACCTGCCGTATTTTTACACCCTGCTGAATCCACCCATGGTGATTCTGGAATTATTACAAGACAGGATGTTGTTATTGGTATTTCAAACAGCGGTGAGACTGCTGAATTATTAAATCTTTTGCCTTTAATTAAAAGGTTTAATGTTCCCCTTATTGGAATAACAGGAAAGACTGATTCTACCTTAGCTAAAAGGAGTGATGTTGTTTTAGATATTGCGGTTGAAAAAGAAGCATGTCCTCTAAATAAAGCACCTACTGCAAGCACCACTGTTACTCTTGCGCTTGGAGATGCCCTTGCTGTGTGTCTTTTAAAAAAACGCGGTTTTTCTTATGAAGATTTTCTTGTATTTCACCCGTCAGGCGCCCTTGGCAAAGGAATTTTGTATAAAGTTTCTGATTTAATGCTGAAAGATGAAAACTTACCCCTTGTGAATGAAAATATACAGTTTCTTGAGGCTGTTAAGCTTATTTCTGAAAAAAAACTGGGCTGCGCATTTGTTATAAATTCTGATAAATCCCTAAAAGGAGTCATAACAGATGGTGATATAAGAAGAATTTTATTAAAGCATGGAAATATTGAAAATCTAAAGGTTAAAGATGTTATGGTGCTGAATCCAAAATATGTAAACACAGATGATTTAGCAGCCAAAGCGCTCTCAATTATGGAGAAATATTCAATCACATCCCTTGGTGTTGTTGAAGATAATAAATTGACAGGAATTATTCATATCCATGACCTTTTGAAAGCAGGGGTAGCCTAAACTATGGTAACATTTGATGATTTAAATTTGAAACTTAAGGCAAAAAAGATTAAAATAGCAGCTTTTGATGTTGATGGGGTTATGACAGACGGGTCTTTGACATTTTTGGAAGATGGCAGAGAAATTAAAACTTATAATGCAAAAGATGGTCAAGGCGTTGTAATGCTGAATAAAGCAGGCTTTAAGACTGCAATTATAACTGCGCGCGATAACGGCACTGTTGTTCATAGAGCCGAAGTTCTTGGCATTACAAGACTTTTTAAAGGGCAAAAAAATAAATTAAAAACTTTGGATGAGCTATGTGCCGAATTTGGTGTAAGTTATGATGAAATAGCCTATATGGGAGATGATTATCCTGATTTATGCGTGATTGAGCGCGTTGGTTTATCTTGTGCTCCAAATGATGCTATTGATGAAATAAAAGAGGCGGCTTCTGTTGTCTCAAACTATGGCGGCGGCAAAGGCGCAGTGCGTGAGTTTTGTAATTTTATCTTAAAAGCAAATAACATCACCTGGAATGATATTGTTCAAAATTCTGCTGATACTCTAAAACAATAAGCTCTATATTTCTTCCACACTCTTTAGGATTTTTATTGCTTCAGTTCTTTCCAGTGGTGTGAAATTTTCTTTTTTATGTTCAAACGTTGCGGTATAAAATCCCTTTTTTCCTTTAAAAATTCTACAGATTGTAGATTGCCCATGATCTGTAATTTTTGATTCAAAGATAAGCTCATTTTCATTTGAGGATATTTTTTGTATAATAGCTTCTCCTGCAAGTTGTTTTGCAGATTGTTTTATAAAATTGGTCATTTTATTAAAAATGTCATCCAAAGCGAAGTTGTATGTATTTTTGTCGTAAAATGCAATAGTTATAATTTTTGTCCATTTATAATTAACTGCATCTTCACCCATATAGCTGTGTGTCATAATCCAGTGTTGGTTATTGCCTTTGAAATATACTCTTTTCCAGATATTTCCGCAATCCATTGTAATCCATTTACCCTCAGGAGTTTTTATGCTTGCTTCACGGGTTTTTTGTTCTTCAATACAGGTTTGCAGGCTTTTTTGAATCTCGGTTTTTTTGCTCTCGGGTATGGAGGGTATATTAAGAGCCTTATTATAATAATCAACTGCAAATGGAGTTAAGCCTTGTGCTCTTTTTAAATCTCCAAGATTTGCATAAGCAAACCATTCTTTTGAATTTGTTTTTGTGGCAAGAAGCAAATACCCCTCTCCTTGCTTTAAATCGCCTTTGTAGAGATAGCTTATTCCAAGTGCACACATTATTGCATAGTTATCAGGTTTTAATTCAAATGCTTTTTTAAAATTTATAATTGCATCATCATATCTTTTATCTTTAAGAGCATTTGTTCCTTGCTGCGCATACATTTTAGCTTGAACATTAATATCTTGTGCATTGGCGTAACAAAAGCTGTTTGTATTGATGAATAATATTACAAAAATTGCAAAACTTGTTAAAAATCTTAACATGCTAAAATCCTGCCTTGTGTACATTTTCCTTATGATAACACTGTTCTTGACAATATTTCTTTTTGTTACGTTATTTAACAAACTCTTTTTTAAAAAGCAATTTTCCTCTTTAATAATACTTTATTAATATACATGGAGTATAATTTTTAATTGAGAGTTTTGAGTTTATGAACGAAAGAGAATTAAATACGCTTTTTAATATTGTTACAGAGCCTGATAAAAACGCTTACACAATTGATACAGACAAACAAAAGCGTGAAATTCAAAGAATTATAAGGATTTTTGAAATATCAAAAAGCCAGCAGAAAAGTTTTAAACAAATCTCAGCTCGCGGACTTGTGGCATTTAAAATGCTTGTAAGTAATAACTAATGCCTAACTTTTAAATAAACCTCATTAAGATAAAGTTTAAATGTAACTTTCGTATTCGTTTATAAGTCCCTCAAGAGTTATTGATAATTTATGGAAGCTGTATTCCGTTAAATTAAGACTGAAAGAATTATAGCCTTTCTTTTCTGTGCCAAAAAATATCTCGGTTATAATATCAACTTTTGAAAACCCCGGATAATTAACAGTAAGGCGCATCATCTTGTCGTCTTTTCTAAGTTCAAAATAAGACTGATTAAAGTCGACTTTTTTATCTATATCAATAAAATAATGCTGATTTTCAACCTGATTTTTAAATTTGTCAAAAACAGGAGTTGTTACAAGTTCGCATTTTTTTCTAAAAGCATGACGGAAAAGATTAGCATTTCTTTCTTCTTCTTCGCTAAATTCTCCAATCTCAACCTTTGGAAGTGATGGATTTAGCCTTGTTTGCATACCGGCTTTTTGAAGTTCTTCATTCAAGATGCTATTAGTTACCGTAACATTTGGCTTCTCTTTTGTTTCTGGCTCAATTTTTAAGATAGTATCTTTTGCAAAAACTTCTTCATCGCCGGTTTTAGTATCAGGTTTTTTGAAAAGTCCTTCTAAATTTCTTTTTTCTTTAATATTTAGTCTTCTTTCAATTATGTCACGGGACTCTTCTTGCTTTGGCGCGGCAAACTCTTTATTTTCCGCATTATTGTCTGCTAAAATCTCATGAGCAACAAGAAGAGTATTTGAAGTGTCTTTTGTCTTTTCAAAAGTATACTCAAGCATTTTTTTAACTGTATGGAAATCTTTATCCTTAATCTCGCAAACGCTTGCATTTACGCCTGCATCAATCCCGAGATTGTTGTTTATCCTCTCAAATACGGCATATGCACCGTTTAATTTTGTTTTTGGAAGATAAATATAATATTTATTATCACGTCTTATTCCAACAGAATCATTTAGTCTTATAGATTTTTTAATAATTTCATTTAAAGCATCCAGCCCCTTTAGTAATGAAAATTTATTATCAGGTCCTACAAGCATCAGACAGGATTTATTTTTATATTTGATAGAAGATTCAATTTCTGCATTTAAAAACTGTTCTGCGTATTCTTCTGTGTAAAATCCTGTTTTATCCTGAATAATTTGCAATTTTGTTAGAAATTCGTTTTTAATATCTGTATTTATATTGATTTCATTTTTTTGTATACACCAGATAACTCTTATTAAAAGTTCCCAATCGGCAATCGGTGCCTTTATAATGTCTGATATTCCGCAATCAAATGCATCAATCAAAAATTCTTTTGTACAATCTTCGGAGTATAAAAGAATCGGAATATTTCTAAGCAGTTCGGTTTGTTTTATTTCTTTTATAGCATTAAGACTGTCTTTATTGTCGCCTTTGCTGTGAACTATTATTACATTTGGCATGGTTTGATTCAAAAATGTAGTTGCATTTTCAAGATTTGTATCAACAACTTTATCTAAATCTCTTAACAAAACAAGCTTTGACGAGATTAGATTTATTGCATCAAACTTATCTCCTATTATGGCTATAATATTGTTAAAACTCATTGTACCGATTTACTCCGTGATTTTCATTATTACTTTAAAAAAAAGAATACTATTAATTTACAAAAATGACAAATCTATAAAGTTTTGATAAGCTTTTTATTATGAATAAGAAAAGTATTTTGTATTTAATTTTAATAGTGATTGTTGCAACCCTTCTCAGGCTCTGGCATTTGGACAAACCTGAAGGCATGTGGAATGATGAATATTTAACGTGGAAAATTGCAAATGCAAAACTGCCGACAGAATTTTTCTATGCACTTAAAAGCAATTGTCATGCTCCGCTTCATTATCTTTATTTAAAACTTTGGATGTTTATTTTCCATGACTCCGATAAATTCCTAAGGCTATCTTCTGTTATCCCCGGGGTTTTAGGGGTAATTGTTATGTATTTTGCGGGAAGAGAATACAAAAATAAAGATGGCGAGTCAACAGCGCTTACGGCT